>Ga0214921_10000134_pt1 | contig 141663 bp, 118 predicted proteins | sample LL1505_MetaG_FD_177992 | JGI IMG/M metagenome (GOLD analysis project Ga0214921, IMG submission 177992) | Freshwater microbial communities from Lake Lanier, Atlanta, Georgia, United States - LL-1505 | ecosystem: Environmental > Aquatic > Freshwater > Lake | place: USA: Georgia | collected... | reverse complement strand
GTCAGCAACGCAATAGTGTCTTGCAGACAATCGAGTGAGACTAGATATGACAAGCTATAAGCAAAACTACGTCTTTTCTGAAGAATATACTGAAGAACAAGCTACTCATAGCGTTTTTGATCAATTCACTCATGCAGAAATGAATGCTCTATTTCAATCGTGCAAATTGATTAGTCGTTTCATGAAGTGCGTGAATGATGATTATTACGTTGATGAAGATGTTGAAGCATTCTGCAATGACGTTTGCGACAATATGCAAGAAAATATCTTGCATCGTGTTGAAGAGATAGAAAATCCAAAAGGCGAAGACAAGACATATTTCTATGTCTTGTAGCAAATGATCGACGCAAGAGACGCGAGCAATCGCGTCTCTTGCTCTCAAATGCTCTAGGAAGCCGATACAGCGCGACAACAGCGCTCTAGCTAGTCTCACTCGCTCTTGCTCGCAATCTCTCTCAAATCGCTCTAATTTTTTTTCTGAAAAACGCATTTTTTCTCTTGACTCTCATTCGATGATCGTCTAGAGATTCTCTTGTCAGCAACGCAATAGTGTCTTGCTGATAAACGAAAGTCACTGATATGTATATCGTCACTGATTCGAACATGGACTTCGAGATTTTTCATGTGTGCAAAGATGAGCTGAAATTGCTTGAGTTGCTCGTCACTTTCAAAGAGCGTTACAATTGTCAAAATATTGAAATCGAACGAATGTCGTTCGCAGAATTCCTGGCTCAGCGGGTTGTGCATCACGACTGAGCGATGATCGACGCAAGAGACGCGAGTAATCGCGTCTCTTGCTCTCAAATGCTCTAGAAAGCCGATGGAGCGCGACAATTGCGCTCTAGCTAGTCTCACTCGCTCTTGCTCGCAATCTCTCTCAAATCGCTCTAGAATCGCTCTAATATTTTTTCGATGATCGTGCATTTTTTCTCTTGACTCTCATTCGATGATCGTCTAGAGATTCTCTTGTCAGCAACGCAATAGTGTCTTGCTGATCAAACGAAAGCTACTTTTATGATCGCTTCTTCTGATATTCGCGCCCTGCTCGCTTCGACGACCGGGACTACTTTTGCTAGTGTCGTTACTGATACTGAAGTAAAGACTAGCGCAGCAAACAAGCATCGCAATGTTCGCAAGCACACTGTTGCTAATGTTCAATTGTTCAACAATACTCGTGACTTCGACGTGTATCGTCGTCAAGTCGAGCGCAGCGCAGACACTGATAATTTCGTTGTCAGCGATACATATTTCAAGCATACTGATTGCTTTTCTCTTGTCGAACACAAGACTAATGCAACTGAATACTTGTATTGCATTTTCAACAATGCTCGCTCTACTTTCACTATTGATGACGTTGCTGCTACTCGCGATGACGTTGCTGAATTGCTTACGAATAGTGAGCGTGAAAAGCTGCTCAATACTTCGAGCGAAGTCTACAACAAAACAAATGATGTCACACACAATATTCATGTGCGTGTAATCAAGCTTGAAAATGTCGTGTCGATTACTGCAAACAAGCAAACGATTACTAGATAATAACTTGTGTGCTGCGTGTTCTATAGTAGAGCGCGCAGCACATTTACTTGCTTGCAAGTAATCATTTACTTGCTCTTAAGCATCGGGATAGTACCGGGATAGTAAAAGTGGAGTAAAGACGGCCGGGTGCTTAGTAAAGCTTAAGTAAAAAATTATTCTACTCATTGCTTGCAAATTATTGAACCAACATGTGACCAGTTGGTCAACCAACTAGAATTTCCACCTCCAAATTTTTGGAGAGTAATTTTTTCACTGGCCAACTAGAATTTCCACCACTAACTTTCACTATGGATATAAGGTTGCATGGAGCTGCCTGACTCAATCTAAAAACGGTTTTAAAAATTTTCCGCCACAAATTTTTTACTGTGGATATACGAAAACCGTGGCCCCGCGCACTATTCCAACTATGATTTAACTATGATTTAACTATGCAGTAATCTGTATATCTACTGTTGTTCCATGTTAGTGCAAATATAGTATACTCACTGGCATGTTTAAAAATTACTTTTACATTGCCTTCATGGTTTATCAATCTATAGTCACTGATGTTATTCTTTGTTGCCCAACTTTTAAAATATAGTCTAAACAGCCCCGCTCGTAGATGCCGCATAGAGGAGTTAATATTGTCATCGGGCAGAGATAATCTAAATTTTATAGGCATACACAAAACGGATATTTGTGGAATCCCAGAACAAACAAGGTCAAGTCTCTAGGATCATAGAAGTATACACAGACTGTCACTGCTAAAAATCCGGTAGCTCGGTCAACTATATCGTACGAGAGTTCTCTACTGTCACACCACGATTCAATCGCTGATTTCACATTCGAGAGGAGATAGGGACTAGCGCGGGCGGGCGTCGAGTGCGCAGTTTCAAACTCTATATGCATGATAATACATACACTACTATAGATTTACCAATCTGGTAATATAGCCATCCAAAGAAGAGGAGAACTGCAATAGTGGAGAATACTCCTGCTCCTTCACTGGAAGTATAATCATTGGATGAATATTGAGGAGACGAGTAAAAACTTGATCTACAGTGTGGACATACTCTTGCTCCTAGTTGGTGCTCTTCACAGCAATAAAAACAAGTAGCCATACTATTATCTCCTATACTGTGGCAATTACTCGAAGTGATATTTCATTACCGACTTTATCTTCATTTTGTCCAGGTGTATTGATCTTCACTTAGTTTATCATAGGAGCATGGTTCTGACAACTATTATATACTCACTTAATGATTGAAAAATATGGCTGGAGCTCGCGCTGCGCGAGACGCGCAGGAGGTTTCTGGTAGCGAGATAAATATTTCCATGAAAATTCGTGAACTCCTAGTAGAAGCAGTATATGATCCTCTTGTTGATGCTATCATTAAACAATTTCCTGAACAGGCAGAGTATGTCAAGGGACATGTTCAGTGGGCTAAACAGGCATTAAAAAATCCAGATCGAGTCACGTGGTATCTGCGATTACTTCGTGCTGAGTTGGAAGATAAATTGGGTCCAGAACTATTAGGGGTCTATCGTTGGCAGGGAATACAGCAGTTGGGCACTGTCGTGTCTCACTTCTATGGCTACAATTATGCTCCCATTGAAAACTATCGATTTGGCAAGAATACAGTCAGTGATGTCATTGACGCACTTGCTAAATTCGAGGATGACTGGAAAAAGAAGAACGAAACAGAACGAGGTGTAGAACCTCAAGAAGGCGATTATCGGTTACTGGAGTTTGGTGGCGGATATGCGTGGTGGTTTGTTAACAGAGCTTATTGCAGTGATGAAGGCAGAAGTGGAAAGCACTGCGGAAATGTGGTTGGTCAAACCAACCCAGATCAACGAATTTTGTCATTTAGGAACGGCAATAATCAAGTACTGTTGACTTTTATTCTTGAACCCGATGGCTCACTGGGAGAAATGAAGGCCAAGAATAATCAAAAGCCTGCTGAGAAATATCATCCATATATTGTTAAATTATTAGAACTTAACATGATCAAGGGAATCAGTAGCGGCGGTTATGCTCCTCATATGAACTTTTCAATGTTTGATTTGTCGGAGCAACAACTAGAGTATTTCCTCCACAAGAAACCTATATTGTTAGAAACACAGATTAAATTCACTCCCATTGAAATTTTAAAGGCGCCTGCGTCAATTAAAAATAATCCTAGATTACAAGAAATAGCCATACAACATAGACCAGGATTGCAGTTACTTTTTGGCCGAACGAATACCACAAAGGACTGGAGTCGAGCAGTGGATGAGGATCCAGATTTAGTAGTATATGCACCACATGATATGGAGAATTTTGAGAAGAAACTCCTTAATTTTATGAAACCAGGAATGACCGGGACCGGAGAGAAGCTATTAGGTGCTCCTGCTTCTATATCGCGTAATTTTGAATTACTCAAGAAAATCATTAAGGTTGGGGATGAGTCTACAATTGGTGGCATATCTCCTAATACAAAAGGCTATTCTGAGTTATGTGAATTGGCAGTTACTCAGAACAGCGATGCATTACGGTATGTTCCACAAGAACTCAGAACTGAACGGATGTGTCTAGCGGCAGTTACTCAGAACGGCTGGGCATTGAGGCATGTTCCACAAAAACTCAGAACTGAACGGATGTGTCTAGCGGCAGTTACTAATGACGGCGGTGCATTGGCGCATGTTCCACAAAAACTCAGAACTGAACGGATGTGTCTAGCGGCAGTTACTAATTACGGCTGGGCATTGGAGCATGTTCCACAAGAACTCAGAACTGAACGGATGTGTCTAGCGGCAGTTACTCAGAGCGGCTATGTATTAAGGCATGTTCCCAATGAACTTCGATCTGAGAAGATGTGTCTAGCGGCAGTTACTAATGACGGCAGTGCATTACGGTATGTTCCCGATGAACTTCGATCTGAGAAGATGTGTCTAGCGGCAGTTACTCAGAACGGCTGGGCATTGGGGCATGTTCCACAAAAACTCAGAACTGAACGGATGTGTCTAGCGGCAGTTACTAATGACGGCAGTGCATTACGGTATGTTCCCGATGAACTTCGATCTGAGAAGATGTGTCTAGCGGCAGTTACTAATGACGGCAGTGCATTACGGTATGTTCCCGATGAACTAGAGCCTATCATAAAACAAAAATTAGGACTGTAATATGCGAATTCAGGAACTCCTTGAACATCAAACTCTTGATGAAATGCCACTACACCAATTTACACCTATTGGTGATTTTGATAAACCTGGGCCATTTCGTGGTGTTGATAGGCGTTTGGTTCCACATCCAAAAAATCAATTAAAGGCCGCTAAGTTTTTTGAGCGGACTCCCTATGACTTTAGGTTGTTTTTTAGTAATATACCTGGAACAGGCAAATATAGTGAATATGGTGCGGTGTCTGCTGAACGATTGAAGGTGATGTTTGGGGAAGTTGCAGAGACAATATTAAAAGACAGCGATGACACAATTACGGTGGTATTTGTTGGCAATAGTGGTGATGCAAAAGTAATGATGACTCCGTGGATCATGGCACATAGATTTGCTCATGCTATTCAAAGTGCTGGTCGAGGTCGATGGAGCCTATGGGGCGAGGCTGAAAAGCATTTCTTCTCATCTGTAAATGATATGCTCAGTGATTATTATGGCAAATCTGAAAGAAACGATGGTAAATCATCGGTGAATTGGTCAATGACTCAGGAATATAATGCCTTGTTCAATGCCATTGGAACTCAACGCAGTAGTCGCACGAATCAGATTAGGCGGCCATATGAATTTTTGTATGAGTTATTTGCTCAGTATCTAGGAACCGGAGAAATAAAACTAGGTCCTTTGCCTGATCATCTAGGATATGGCAGAAAGGCCTGGGGAAAATCTACCAATTATTTAAAAATTAATCCCGAAGACGGAGACGAAGACTCCAGAAGAGAGGCTACTTCCACATTGGCAAATGATATGAAGTATATGTTTGATTCAGTATTGGGAAATTCTGTAGGCAAAATATTTGTAATGTAATTAGGATATCAATCGAATAATAGTATCAATTTTTGCGCGAGTTATTCGATTCATGAGAGTAGTCTTGACTCCCTGATGCAGCGGTTTAGGCCAGCAATCTATATCTACCCATGAGTATCCACTGTGTTCTTCATTTAATCGAGGAATAAACTCAGTGGGAGTTATTAAAACATATGTATTGTAATAGAATTGATTGTCAGCACTCTCGTATAATTCAATAGGTATTGTTTTTTCAATTGGAGGACTACATCCCAATTCTTCATTGATTTCTCTGAGTAATGCTTGATACAGAGTATTGTCTTCTGGCTCAACTTTACCGCCTGCTATTCCCCATGTTCCCAAAGATTTTTGATGTGTTCTCATCAGGAAAAGAAATCTTTTGGTATCACGCGCAAGGAAAATACCGCCAGCACATGTTATATTTTTCATAACACTAGACGCCATTTACCTTGATTATAAATGCCTTCGTAGCTCTTGAGCCATTCACTGCCTGTCCATTTATACTGAATTCCGGTCCGTGCGTTTGTTATAAATGTCACAGTATTTGTAGTATGATTGAATAGAATATTCCACCGAGTACCGTCCCATTGTACAATGTCATTTGCTTTGCCGCTAAAATAACTGTTGTTTTGATTCTTCCATGCAGTTGCATCTTCGGCTACATCTTCTAGCAAAAGATACCTGGTATCGAGTGTTGGCCACTGAAGGGATCCATCGACATCTCTGGGCCGAGGATTAAAAGTCTGTGGATCTATAATTGCATCAACTGTGCCTCGTGTGCTAACAGAATTGACATCTGTAAATAATGTGTTCATGGGAACGGTGTCTGTGTCCCAACGAACTTGCATTGAGAAATCATCAAATGAACTCAGTGAGATAAATCCTACGATTTCATTTCCATCTGGTTTTTGTAAACGGATCTGACTGAGATTGGCAGTGAATTTGCCAGGATACTGATCTAAAATGGTGTGCCAGGATACCGTTTCGCCGTCAGTGTATATATCTGCAAAAGTTTCAGAATTTTTTTCTGTGAACACATTATATGGCCTAATCAACTTGGCAGTATTGTCCATTACCATTAATCCTAGATTGCCTAAAGTGGTATATTCAACTGTTAGTGGAGCAATATCACCAAAGAAATCTACCACATCACCATTATTACTCGTGCGTAAAGCTGTGGCAGGAGCCTCATCAAAAATGCTAGTAATTATCTTAGTAATAATACCTAGCTTTTTAACCTTGGCAGGAGGAGTTATCCATATAGGTGCCTGAAAAGTCATTGTTGCAATATCAATGTCCTGCTCTAGGCCCTGTGGAATTTGTCTACTAGAATATGTAATACCAGTGAGTTCAACATAACTCAAGCTGGTCCAATCAAGATAGTTATTTGTTGTTTGTATTTCAATTGCCGGATTGAATAGAACCGCAAGCTGTTCAATGAGTTGTAATTTTTGATCAACGTTTGTGCACCAAATATCTGCCACTAATTTTAAGTTGAATGGAGTAGGCATAATTCGCTCTACGGTATAATTTGCACCTTGTGTATTCAAGTATTCTTGACCATCACTATCAAATGCTCGCTCACGAATATTGATTTTACTAACATAAGTGGGATCTTGAAGGCGATCACGAGCAAATTCCAACTCTTTAATATAACAGGCAATGAATGGAGCACTCTGTATGATGTTCTCACTGTTTTTATTAACTATTTGTGCAACTTGCCTGTTCATATCACCAAAGCGAACAGGTACCTGAACCAGTTTACCTTTTCCATCTTTATAGGAAAAATTACTCATCAACCTCATGAATTGAGTCAGATATCGTTTTAACTGACCGTCATAAAAATGTTCCATTAATTATCTGCTCGTGGTTTCAATGCTTTACTAAGTGCCTGGCGCTCTGACACAACTTCTCCTGCTATAGTCGCAGTATTGTTGTTGTTTATAAATCCAGTCTTTTGAGTCTGTCTATTTAGGGTAGTATATGTATCAACCGAGCTATTTTGATTGGCAACACCAGGTGCATAATTATTTGTCATGGTCATGCGAACACTGTCTTTGAATTTTACCCAATGAGTGCCATTAAATCTGAACAGTCTATTGGGAAAATAATCTGTGCGCAGATGAAATTGTCCTTCAACTAATTTTCCTAAAGGAAACTCATTGCCGAATGTATAGGCAGATCCATTAGGAGGTATGCCATTGCCAGTTAGATATCCTACATACATATCTTCATCAGGAGTTTTTAAAATCATTGATGCATTAAGTGCCAAGTTTTCATTACTGGCGTCTGCGTCCATGTCACTGGTATCTTGAATATTATTCAGTCCATCTGCTCTTTTTGACATAACATAGTATTGATGAGTGTCATAACCACTCAGTGACGAATCTGACTCGGCCTGTGCAAGTATGGCATTATTAATTTGAATATTAGTACTGTATGTAGACATTAGATCACGAAGAGTGGAACCGTCGCCAGCACCAGTGTCCATGTTAAGAATTTCACTGTATTCCTGACTATCCACTAGCGGCACACATTTTACTCTTAATAAATGAGGATACCAAGTCTGTGAAAATCCCGATGCTGCTCGTACCACATCTTGTACAACATAAAATCTTTTGAGCGCAATTGCTGCCTGATCAAGTGCATATTCATCTTTGAGATGTGGCAACTCTAATACATCACCTGACATAAGTTTTCTAGAAAGCGTTTCAACACAATTTCTAAGATGAAAGTGCAGGAATACATTATCATTATTAAGAAATATACCAAACTGACTGAGATTGAAATCTAAATCTTGCATTGTATAAATTGTTCTCATCGTATACACATCTTGTGCGTATTGACGATCTCTATTTTCCATGAGAATGATATCTTGAATGCCAAGTTCTCCAATGGGGTTAGTTTGATTTGGCACTCCTGGAGTAGCATCTCCGCTATTAGGATTTGCTGGTCCTAGATACTTGTGAACAAAAACATCAGTTCCACCCATCTGAAACTGTTGCTCAATTATCCTATCTAGGTATCTAAAGTTATTTCCCTTTTCGGGACGGTACATACTGATCCTTGGCATATACCTATTTATAATAAATAATATCATGAGCACTTCCGAAAACGTAACACAAACAATAACCGATTATATCAAGAACATGCTTGGCGATGGTCTCGTAGATATCGAACTTGATCCATCACATTATCGCACCGCAATTGAACGTGCGTTTGCAAAGTATCGTCAAAAATCTTCTAACTCAGTTGAAGAGAGTTTTGGATTTCTAACATTAGAGCAAGATGTCAATGAGTACACACTCGGTCAAGAAGTTATTGAGGTACGAGATGTGTTTCGTCGCAGCATTGGTTCTAGGACAGGCGGCGGTGATGGCGGATCGTTATTTGAGCCATTTAACTTGGCATACTCTAATACATACTTATTGAGTTCGTCTAACATGGGCGGACTTGCTACATATTATGCATTTGCAAGTTATCAGAAACAAGTTGGTAAAATGTTCGGTAGTTATATTCAGTTTACATGGAATCCTGCCACTAAAAAATTAACTATCATGCAACGTCCACGTGGCGAAGAAACAGTTATGCTATGGCTATATAATTATAAACCAGATTTTGCCATTCTTGCTGATCCATATGCTGGATTATGGATCAAGGACTATGCAACTGCACAGGCAAAAATTATATTAGGACAAGCAAGATCTATGTTTTCTCAAATTGCTGGACCGCAGGGTGGAGTATCTTTGAACGGCGATGCACTTAAACAAGAAGGTACTGCCGAAATTGAACGTCTGGAACTCGATATGCAAAACTATGGCTCGGGCGAAACGCCGATGACCTTTGTATTTGGCTAAGGTTGACAACCTATAATTTCTATGTTATAATTAAATTATGATTATAGGCATCACCGGATTGATTGGAAGTGGAAAAGATACAGTTGCAGACTATCTCTGCACTGTTCATGGATTCAAGAGAATGAGCTTTGCTGCATCTTTAAAGGATGCACTCTCTGATATTTTTGGTTGGGATAGAGAATTACTCGAAGGATCAACGAAAGCTAGTAGAGAATGGCGTGAACAAATTGATTCATGGTGGGCAGAAAGACTTGGAATTCCTCATCTAACACCGCGCTGGGTATTACAGCAATGGGGAACTGAGGTTGCTCGTCGAGGATTTCATAATGACATCTGGGTAGCATCCGTAGAAAACAAAATTCGGAATTCTAGAGAAGATGTTGTTCTCACTGACTGCCGGTTTCCCAATGAACTTCAAGCAATTAAAAATGCCGGAGGCATTACGGTTAGAACTCATAGAGGCACTGAGCCAGATTGGATTTCACATGCCGAGACATTCAATACCACAAATAATCTGTATCGTAAAGAATATCTTCAGCGTATGCTAGAAAACGATTTCAGAATTCATGCCAGTGAATACAGTTCAGTTGGGTTTGAATACGACGTGCATCTAAACAATAATGGCTCGTTTGATGACCTACATAAACAAATCAGAAGTCTGGTGTTAAGTCGCCCCTGACCCACTTTACATGACCAGAGTGTAGAAGAATTTGACAATTTGCACATACTGTTTTTAGGTTAGTATGTAGACAATTAGAAGTCTTGCCATCAATGTAATATATTCTAAACACTGCCGAATGTTGACATGAAAATCCGCACCTGTCACATCTAGATTTTAATCTATATCCTGACTTGCGCCATAGTGGTATTCCTGGAGTTTTTCCCTTGACACAGGGATCACATCTACTTCTATAGAACGGCTTGCCTTCCTTGTAATAATTTATGGCACAAGGTCTTGCATTACACTGTTTACATATTGGTCTAATCATTTTATCAAGCTCTTTTCGTGTGCTTTACTTAGTATTTAACCGTTGAATTTTTAGGGTCTCCGCTAAATATACTAAACAACAACCATGTTTGGGAGAACACAATAATGGCCACTTTACAATCACCAGGAGTACAAGTTAGCGTAGTCAATGAGAGTTTTTATACTCCATCTGCGCCAGGAACTGTACCTCTTATCTTAGTTGCATCGGCACAGGATAAAATCAATCCATCAGGAAATATTGCAGCCGGTACAACTGCTGCTAATGCTGACAAAGTATACTTTATAACTAGTCAAAGGGATTTGACTGACACATTCGGCACTCCTTTATTTTATACTGATGCATCAAATAATCCACTACATGGATATGAACTCAATGAATATGGACTACAAACAGCATACAGCTTCCTCGGAGTAAGTTCTGGTGCATATGTTGTACGTCCAAATGTTGATCTTTCTGCACTAAAATCATCTACTAGTGCACCTGTTGGCGATCCAGCAGATGGCAGCTACTGGCTAGATACTGTTAATACCAAGTGGGGAATTTTTGAGTGGGTCAAGTCAACTGGTACATTTAAAAACATTATACCATTGATAATCGATGACAGCAATTACACAGTAAATGCCAACAATGATGGTTCACCAAAGACTAGTTTTGGCTTAAACGGCCAATATGCAGTAGTTGTTTCTACCGGAACAGTGGACGAAGTCAATATTTGGTACAAGAATAGTGATGCTAACTGGGTAGTAGTAGGCGATGCCCAAGATGAGGCAAGTTTTTCTACCAACGTAGCAACACCAACCTTCACTAGTACAAGATGGATTACTAGTTGGCCAACTGTTCAGGGGACTAGTAATCCTGCGCTTAACGGGACCGGCGTAATTAGAATGAATAACCTTCCCGAAGCCGGTATTAATATCACCGGATTGTCATTAAGTGAAATTGCTTCATTAATCAATAATTTGCATGTAACTACTAACATTGGTGCAAAAATAGTCAATGGCGCATTGGCATTATACGGTGATTCTAGAGTGACAAATGGCGTGATTGAACTTACGGGTGCAACAGGTGCTTTGGCATCAATTGGACTTACAGCAGGAACTTATGATATTCCAGCCGTGTTTGTTGGTCCTCACACTCAGTATCCTAACTTTACATCTAAGCCATCTGGCAGTGTTTATACAAAGACAACCAATCCAAATCTAGGTCAGAATTGGATTATCAAAAAATGGTCTGCAACCTCGGGACTATTCAACTCAGTATCTGCACCAGTGTACGCTGATGGATCTTCTGCTACATATAATCTAGATAAAATTGGAGGCGGTCAAAATATTACTCCAGGAGCTCTCTATATAGAAAGCAATTATGATCACGGCACTGGTACAAATATAAAGGCTGTATTTAAGGCATATACTAGATCTTCGGCCGGGTCAACTGTAATTACTAGTCCTAACACAACATTTTCTACTACAGGAACTATAACAGCAGCAGTGACTATTCCAGGTGCATCAGGATATACAACAACCGGTACTATTGTAACAACAACAACTGGTTCAGTTGCACTTCTTGCTACAGCCATCAATAGCTCAAATATTCCATATATCAGCGCATCAATCAATAATAATGGAACTATATCCATTTCACACACCAGTGGCGGAGAAATACTTCTCAATGATCCAAGTGGAGTATTGGCATCTTCTGGAATTACCACAAGTACAACTAATTTATATACAACTGGTGAGTTTGATACATATGGTCTTAAGGCAAGTAATTGGCAACCGCTAGAATTTACAGCAAGTCCTGCTCCAATTTCATCATTACCAACTAATGGCCAGCTCTGGTATGATGGCAATATTTTAGATGTTGACATCATGATTAATGATGGTACCAATTGGAAGGGATATAAAGATTATTTTCCTAACACAAATCCAACAGGTCCAATAGTATCGGCAACTCAGCCAACTACACAAAGTGATGGCACTCCATTGGTCACTGGTGATATCTGGGTCAGTCTCGTGAATGGAACTGAGCAGTATGGCAAAGAAATCTATGTATACGATGGTGCTAAATGGAATATTCAGGACGTAACTGACCAAACATCGCCAGATGGTTGGATTTTCGCAGACGCACGTTGGGCAACAGCCGGTGCATCAAATGCAGCATCAACTATCGTAGATTTACTAGTCAGCAATTATGTTGATCCAGATGCTCCAGATCCAGTAGAATATCCGCGTGGTATGAGATTATGGAACCTTCGTCGCTCAGGATATAACATTAAACAATATGTCCGTGATTACATCAACTTAAATGCTACCAATATTCGCCAAGGATTAGAATCAATGGCTGGTTATGCTCCAAATCGTTGGGTTTCAGTAAGTCCAAACAACGAAGATGGATCAGGCACATTTGGGCGTTATGCGCAGCGAGCATTCATTGTAAAGTCAATGAAGGCAACTCTTGATATCAATACTGCAATCAGAGACACTGACTCATTGAATTTTAACTTGATAGCAGCTCCTGGTTATCCAGAAGTAATTCAAAATATGATTTCACTCAATGCAGATAGAGGGCTGACTGCATTTGTTATCGGTGATACTCCTCTTCGGTTGACTCCAGATGCGACTTCACTAACGCAGTGGGCAATGAATTCTAATGGAGCATTAGATAACGGTGAAACTGGACTAGTTAGTTACAATGACAATCTAGCTGTTTATTATCCAAGTGGATACACAACAGATTTGGCTGGAAACTACATAGTTGTTCCACCAAGTCACATGATGCTACGTACATATGCATTAAGTGACCAACAGAGTTATCAATGGTTTGCTCCTGCTGGAATTCGTAGAGGAACAATTGACAATGTAAGTTCCGTGGGATATGTTGATCGAGCATCTGGTGAATTTAAAATAGCAGGCTTATCATCCAATGTCAGGGATGCAATGGCACAAAATGGACACATTAATCCAATTGCTACTTTGACTGGAGCAGGAATTGTTGCATATGGCCAATATACTCGTGCTAATGCAGCAAGTGCTCTGGATAGAGTTAATGTTGCAAGATTGGTTTGCTACCTTCGTCGTCAGTTAGACATACTTTCACGTCCGTTCTTGTTTGAACCAAACGACAAGATCACTCGCAACGAACTCAAGAATGCTGCACAGAGTCTGTTGTTAGAACTAGTAGGACAACGCGCACTCTATGACTTTATCGTAGTATGCGATGAGTCGAATAACACAGCGGCCAGGATTGATCGCAGTGAACTTTGGATGGATATTGCAATTGAACCTGTAAAAGCAGTTGAATTCATCTACATTCCACTACGTCTAGTCAATACTGGATCAATCAAAGCTGGTACATACACCTTAGCTTAATAAAAAGATTAGGGGAGAGTTTTTACTCTCCCCTTTTCCATATCCATTTACTACTTCCACAATCCCATATTCTATAATATCCCTGTACAGTTCTGAGTTCTTTTTCCGTTTTTGTTTGATCATCATTTTTATTTTTACGCAAGCTATATCTGTGAACTCGTTTAGATGATCCACCATAAACATACCAGTAATTTGGCACGGTATCTTTTTCAAAGTTAAATCCTAGCATTTTGTATAAATCACCATCACTCCATCTAGAGTCAGCATATGATATCACTGAATATGGATCATGATCTTTTATGAACTGTTTGAATAATTTACTAGCTGCTCCATGAACTCTATGATTTATTTTTGTACAAAATCGATTAATTTCCCAATTATTAATTTTTCTTGATATATTATTTTTTGAAAATGTCATCACAGACAACAACTCTTCTTTATAGAATAATCCATACCTAATGTTACTTCTTCCTTTGCCCTGAATATGATTGGCATCGCAGAACATCGATGATTCTTTCGATGAAATTTCTTTAACTACACACTGTCTGCCGTTGATAGTTGTATTTGAAAATCCTAGTATCCCAGAAAGTCTGCTTTTTACAATTTCCTGTTTATATTTCCACTCATCTTCAAAAATTCCTATGTACCTAAGTCCTGCATTCTTGACTCTAATTCTCTTTTCATTATCCGATGTTTTAGATTTACCCAACGATTCTAAAACAGGCTCACTATGCCAATAAATTCCGTTAAATTCAATTGCAAGATTTTTTGATGGTACAAATATATCAATCTCACCCTTTACAATATTTCTTGCATTAGGAACTGCATCGCCCGTCAACATATTGATGAATTGGTATATCTCCTCCTCGGCCGCACTTCTGGCAATTGCTTGTCTGGGAAAACAAACTGGACATCTGTCTAATTTGAACTTTGAATCATTAAAATATTGTTTTCCAATCGCGAATTGATTTAAGCACATAGTGCATTTAAGATGAAACTGCGAATCTGAGATACTAGACAATAATTCTAGATTTGAATTAAGTAAATGTGCTGTTATTCGCTCGTATGATTTTAATTTTTTTTCAGTATTGGATTTTATAGAATTTTCTTTTAACTTTTCAAGTGTTTCCGGAGAATGTTTTTTGCCTCGCCAGAACGCCAAGTCAATCCCATTCTGTTTTTTAGTTTCAAGGGCTTTATAGGCCCTGGTTTTTAATTCAGTGGAATTAGATTCTGCGTATTTTTTCACAGACTTGGAAATTTTACGTTTTCGATCTTCAGTCATTTCTGAAATTACTCGCGTTAATTCCCCGGATTTATATTTTTCTTCTCGATGTCTGATGCTTTCTAGAAATTTATTCCCGTAATTAACTTTTTTTCCTTTATTTACAGGCACCTTTCCTCGATTTTTTTCTGATAAATTTGCTCGTTGTTCATTTGACCAGTTGTTATTAAAATTAGGATTTTTTTCTCCCGAGTTCCGTTCTGAAATGGCTTTGCGATACTCATCTGAAACAGTTGAATTACTGCCAAATTTTTGCTTATATTCATCGACACTTATATTGTGAATTTTTAGGTGTGTATTATTAATGATACTTTTAAATTCTTTTTTACATATTTGACAAATGATTGACATGATATACCCATAGATCCTGTTAAAACTATTTATTAATACCGGGCAGGTTTGATCAATTTTATCAGAAAATCGGCATGTTCACAAATTTTAATTTTGTATAAATATTATTAATGCACAGCACAAAATAGTGCCATAGTCATAAATACAAAGAATAAGGAGCATAACAAAATGGCAGTAGCGAGTTTAAGCAAATTGACGGTCCCATTACCGGCCGGCCAAAGCTCACCTAACCAGGGCTTGTTAATGCCAAAGCTCAAGTATCGCTTTAGAGTGACACTCCAGAACTTTGGTATTACATCACCATCGACTGAAATTACCAAACAAGTAATGACCTGCACCCGACCAGACGTTGAGTTTGAGCAGATTGTTCTTGATGCATATAACAGCAGAATCAAGCTTGCTGGTAAACATACATGGGCAGACATTACACTAGTTGTCCGTGATGACGCATCGGGAGCAGTTAGTAAACTTGTTGGCGAGCAAGTTCAGAAGCAGTTTGACTTTTTTGAACAATCAAGTGCTGCATCTGGCATTGATTACAAGTTTACTACACAAATTGAAATTCTAGACGGTGGCAACGGTGCTTATGAGCCAGTCGTTCTAGAAAGCTTCGAGCTTTATGGATGCTATGTCAAAAAGGCAACATATCAGGGCGGCGATTATAAATCGAATGATCCAATGGATATAAGCATTGCAATCTCATATGACAATGCAATTCAGTTAAACTCGGCTGGTAATCCAGTAGGTATTGGCGAAAATGTAGGCCGCCCGGTTACTAGATCAATGGCAACTGGTTAATATTATTCACATTATTAAGAAGGGCCCTTGGAAACAGGGGCCTTTTTTATTGAATAAATAATCACATGCCTAATGTTAATTCCTACTTAACTCAACAACCTGGAAATGTAAATCTTAAAGATTTTGCACATGCCAGTCGTCTTTATCTAGACCAAGCATTTGCTCTTACTCCAAAAGCTGGCTGGATATATTATGCAGTATTTGACATAGAAACTTCTGTTGTCAAGGACAAGGCATGGGCAAACAGACGCAGAATTGAGCAAGTAGGAGCATTAATAAAAGGCGCTGACTTACCTAGATATCAAGTAAACACGGAAACTGTTAATCAGTATAATAGAAAAACGATTATACAAAAAAGCATCACATATTCTCCTGTAAGTCTTACGATGCACGATGACAGCGCAAATACCGTGCATAATCTATGGCTTAATTATTACAAATATTATTATAATGATCCTAACCTAGGCGGATCGCTGGGAACAAATAGCATATTTGGAACAGCGCGAGACAACAAAACTGGAGCATATGGCGACACAAAATACAAGTCATCGGATGAACTATTTACTCCCACTGATTACGGTCTTAAAGACGGAGCCAATCTGCCATTTTTTAGATCAATTACATTATATCAGCTTAGTAGGCAGCTTTTCACGAGTTATCAATTAGTTAATCCTAAAATAAAGTCATGGGACCATGATCGCATGGATCAGACTCAAGGAAATAGAATGGCCGAAAGCAAAATGACATTGGAATACGAGGCGGTATTCTATGGTAGTGGTAGGGTCAGGAAAGATCAGCCAACAGGATTTGCAGTATTTCAGTATGATAACAGTCCGAGTCCATTGGGCACAGGCCGTAATGGAATTCTAGATGACATAGTTGCCGGAGCTGCCGAAATATTTGGCGATGCAACTGGATTGTTCAATGGCGATGGATCTAATATAATTCAAAATATTGGCAGTAATTTATTACAGGATGTTATTGGCAAGGCACGAGGAGAATACAGAGTTAATGGATACTCTGCATTGAATAGCATAGGTGATGGTGTAATTAAAGGAGCACTAAACGGTTTAGGATTAAATTTGAACCTAAACTTATCTGGAAATTATGTTACAACCGGAGAATTAGCAGCTACCGCTGTATCTGTATTGACAGGCGCTGCAATCGGCCAAGATCGAAATCCATTCAACTCATATATTCCAAACATAAGTAATGTTCCTCCCACTAGTACAGATCCTGGATCAATGGCAGACTCTTTCTTAAATTCCCTTGGTGGAACATTCAATACAACTCCTCCTGTGTCTTCGATTTTACCAGTAACCGACCAAACTCCTGCAGGAAATACAGTTGCACCAGGACAATATTTTGATTCTCTTCCACCAATAGAAGTCGAAGACCTTAGTGGTATCACAGGTGGATTGACGGCAAATAGTCCAAAGGAAGATTTGATTAGTGCAAAGCAACAAGTAGATTCAGCATACGCTGCTGCAAATGACCGTGTTGCAAGAGAAGCACCGGTAGGTCATAAAGTTAATGAAGTTATTAGGAGCGTAACATCTCCGCAGGAATACACAGTAGTAAGATCAGAAGCTGAAACTAGAGTACAGACTAGTGTATCACAGCAGCAACAAGTTGTTGACTATTATGACCCTGAATCACAGGCAATGAGAGACCTTATTGATTTCGTTGAGACTATGGATAATAGCTCTGGAGCAGTGAGTACTTCATCTGGTCCAATCAGTGATATTCCGTTGCCAGATGGTCCAGGCACTAATTAATTAGGATTATATAAATGAATTACTATAATAATTTACCATCGACAAAATCAACCAAGGATAGTGCGCAATCAACTGTGAACATTCTTGACAATTATAATAAAAATCCAATTCAAGTAGATGCATCTACATATGATGCAATGATTGCATTTTTTGAATCAAAAAGTTTTGGAAAAAGTGCCGCTGAAAGCATGACTAGCGTGATAATCAGACAGGCAAAACTGGACGGTCTTAATCCACTTACAATCATCGAAACACTGACTGGACTGGGTGAACTGCAAATAAGCAATCTAGTCACCGAGATTGTAAATTATAACAGGTATAAAACTAGTAGTATTGGCTATGCATCTCCATTTGTACCATCGGAAGAAATTTCTAGGAACATTGCAGCATGACAATGAAGTTTTCTCAAGGATCATACAAATTAAAAAATCCTGAAAAATACATTGGATTAGGAACTCCTAGGTATCGCAGTTCTTGGGAAATTTCAGTCATGAGAATGTGTGATGAGAATCCTGCAATACAACAATGGGCAAGTGAGTCCATAAAAATTCCATATCGAGATCCATTAACAGGAAAACAAACTGTATATGTTCCAGATTTTTTAGTTGTATATGTCGATAAAAATCAAAAAAAGCATGCCGAATTGTGGGAAGTTAAGCCAAAGAATCAAGCTGTATTAGAATCTGTTGGAAAAGATAAGTATCGACAAGCAAATTATATTAAAAACATGGCCAAGTGGGAAGTTGCCACTCAATTCTGTAAAAAAGCCGGACTCAAGTTTCGAGTGATCACAGAAGAGGAGTTATTTCACATGGGCGGTAAAAAACGGTAAATAGCATATGACAAAAAAATTGGAATCAATATTAAATCTACCGGTTCAGGATTCTGAACCCGTGCTTTCTCCTAAAAAAGTAAAGGCCGCCAAGGTAGTCAATCTTAAAGATAGTCTTGAAAGTCTTGACAAAATCAGTGCGGCGTTGCCTAAAGTAAAAGGCCTGGGAGATGCCAGTGATGGTGAACTAGACGAGTTGGCCAAAAAAGCAGAAGAAGCATTTGATAATCTCATGGATCTAGGAATGAACGTAGAGGCAAAATATGGCAGCAGGATGTTTGAGGTAGCAGGCAATATGCTCAAAACAGCAGTAGATGCAAAGAGTGCAAAGATTGATAAAAAATTAAAAATTGTTGAATTACAGCTTAAAAAGTTAGCAATTGACAAAAAAACAACCGATGTGCCTGATGATCCAGTTGAAGGCAAAGGCTATATCGTCACGGATCGAAACAGTCTCCTGGAAAAACTCAAGAGAATCGATAAATAATTTACAGGAAACCACTATGAAAAGTTTTAAAGATTATCTATTTGAAAGCAAAAAAACCTACTCGTTTAAGGTAAAGATTGCAGGCGATGTCACAAATGAGGAAGAGACCAAGCTTAAGAGTCTGTTGGAAAAATATCAGATTGTTGAATTTTCAAAATCAACAAAAACTCCAGTTCAGGCACTTCCCCTTGATTTTCCCAGACTATCAAACACTGAAGTTAACATCTGGGATATTACACTGGATTATCCAGTAACTTCCCATGAACTGATTAATTACCTAGGAAATGGATTACGAATCAATGAGCAAAGAATTGTTGTGAGGAATCCAAATGAGCCAAGCGAGGAATATCAATCACCTGGCAAAACATATGATGGTCCACTTTTGACTGATTCTACTTATAAAGAGTCTCCAAATGCAAACTTCGACGAATACTATGGCGACAAATATAATGCGAATTTTGTAAAAACATTGAGTGATGATCTTAAAGAAAAGCAAAAGGATCGAGGAGAAATTCGTCCTACCGCAGATTCTTCAGAAACTTCTAACGGTATTCCACAAAATAATGTCAGCCCAGTTGGCTCAAGAAAAGGAAAATAATCATGGAAATGATCAACGTACTCAAAAGATTGGCCGAGTTGGACTCTGGCAACCCAAATGTAAAAAACAGAATGACGGTTGATACTCCAATAGCAACCGTATCAAATGTATATGAAGATACAAATTCTGTTGAAGAGTGCGGTGATATGCCTGCCCCATCCGCTGCTCCGCACTCTGCTGCAAATATCAGCGTGACTGCAAACAGCGGTGACGAAGTTGCGAGTATGTTAAAAAGTTTGATGGCGTTATCTGGTTTGTCAAATACCTCATCAATGCCTTCACACAAAGAGATTGAAGTTTCATCTCCACATGCTGCACACACCGACAATGATGACATGGCCAAGATGATCAGTATGATTGATAATTCCGAAGATCACCATAAAATGGCCGATGAGGGATGGGCATACAGCGATCATAATGATCCCAAGTATGACGATGATTCTACTGATCCCACTGTTTCATCAAGAGATAAAGAACGAGCACGTGCCCGTAGAGATGCAGAAGCGGATGGCTGGGGAACAGATGATGAACAAGCCGAAGCATATGGTGATCAATCACAAATGCCAGGAAGTTTTAACTCAGATGGTAGTTATAATACGGCTGATGATGAAGCAACTGATTTTGATGAGTGGGATCACAACGATGAACAGGAAGAAAAATCCGAAGCAATGTATGACAACAGTCCTGAACAAGAAATTGAACCACATGACTATGGTGATAAACAAGTTAAACCAAAACAGCAGGGATTTGCGCAGAGATTAGGCGATAATCCTTACAAAATGGCACATGAATCAATTAACAATCTTTCGTCTCAGCTGCTAAAAGAATACGAGGCGTTTAAAAACGCACAATAATAAAAAGGAAAGGAGAGTAGATCGCATGTGATCTACTCTCTTTATCAGATACTTATATGGCAGCAGACAATTCATTAATTAAAACAGCGCACAAAAAACAGGTATTTACCGAACAAGACTTAATAGAATTTGCAAAATGCCTTGAAGATCCTCATTATTTTCTTGATAATTACTTTCATATCCAACATCCAACAAAAGGCAAAATGTCCTATACGGCATTTGAATATCAAAAAAGATTAATAGACAGTTATCACGATAATAGATTCAATGTAAATATGTTGCCTAGACAAACAGGCAAGACCACCACTGCTGCCGGATATCTTCTATGGTATGCAATGTTTATCGACAATAGTACAATTCTAGTAGCAGCGCATAAACACACCGGTGCTATGGAAATCATGTCTAGGATTAGATATGCATATGAACTATGTCCAGATAGTATTAGAGCAGGCGTTACTAGTTACAACAAACAAAGCATTGAGTTCGACAACGGTTCAAGAATTGTAGCGCAAACTACTACGCCAACGACTGGCCGAGGTATGTCACTATCATTACTCTACTGTTTAGATGGAGACACTACTGTAAGAATACGCAATAAAAATACACTGGTCGAAGAAGATATTTCACTTGTCGATTTATATTCAAGAACATACAATGCGAATCAAATAATCACATGACGAGTTTGCATTTGTATAAATATCAACATGACAGAAAAACTAGAACATTTCATTAAAAGAAACCGTAGAAGGAATTCACATTTATATCTTCCTGGTCTGATTGAAGGCGATGATTTTGTGGTCTGCCCAGCTAGTCAAGAACGTTTGAGCATGATTAAATCATCATACATTCAAAAAATTCTAGGAATGACTGTTGATGAATATGATCAAAAATATCCAGGTATACAAAAAATTTGCAACGCACGGAAGAAGAACATCAGTGCAGGATTGCAAACTGTAGATTCAGTATCTGGATTAACTCGATATCAATTTAGCCAAGCTAAAGCACGACAAACTTTGAAGCAAACAGATGCATCTGGCATGTCTGGCTATAAGAAAAAAGGTCAGAAAACACGAGCCACTCATATGTCTAACATAGATGAGTTCGGCAGAAATGGATATCAACAACAAGCAAACTATCGTTTAACAACAGTGTTGCCCAATGGCCTAACAATCGAACAAAATGCACACAATAAACAAAAAGAAACGCTTATAAAATCTCATAAAACGGGAACTGGCGGAGCAAGTAAGATATCCAAAAAGGTATTGAAACCAATTATTGATTACCTTGACGAAAATAATATAAAATACTATTTTGACTTATGTGAATATGGAATTAAAGATCCAGATACTGGAAATTATTACTTTTATGACTTAACCGTTACAGGTTTTAATATTACAATTGAGTACCAATCTTCCGCGTGGCATGCAAATCCTCTATGGAATGAGATACGACTAAATAACTGGAAGACTCCACGTGGAAAGAAAAAATCTGCTAATGAATCTATAGAATACGATATTAACAAAGCACATGCATTATTAAAACACAGGGACATAAAAACGTACTATGTGTGGGAAGATTCGGCAGAATCCGATGTTGAGAGATTATTATGTTTGCTGAAAACAATGAATACGAAATATTAACCCCGGACGGCTGGAGAGATTTTAGGGGAGTTTCTAAAACTCCTTCAAAGCCAACCGTGACAATTATGATAAAAACTGGAGAATGCGTTTCCGCAACAGAACAGCATACCTTTTTTTCAAATGGTGTAAAAGTTCAATTAAAAGATCTCAAAGTAGGTGATTTTATTGACACCGTTCACGGTTTATCAGAAATAACTAAACTAATAAAAAATACTAATGTAGATGTTTTTGATATCATTGAAGTTGATCAATCAGAACACAAGTTTATCGTAAATGATTGTTTTATAACAAAAAATTGCGACGAATTTGCCTTTGTGCCCCCCAATATTGCAAATGAGTTCTGGACATCTATTTCTCCAACTCTTGCCACAGGTGGTAAAGCAATTATCACATCCACTCCAAATAGCGACGAAGATCAGTTTGCAGTAATTTGGAATGAGGCCAACAAGAGGGAAGACGAATATGGAAACATTCAGGCCGTAGGGAAAAACGGATTTTCTCCATTTAAGGCGCACTGGAGCGAACATCCCGAGAGGGACGAAAAGTGGAAAAATGAAGAGTTAGCACGTATCGGAGAGGAACGATTCAGACGTGAGCACGAGTGTGAGTTCTTGGTATTTGAAGAAACATTAATAAACTCGTTAACTTTATCAGATTTAAATGACCTAGGCCGTGAGCCTAAAATGAAAATGGGACAAGTTCGATGGTATGAGGATATTAATCCTAATGCATCACATATCATCAGCCTGGATCCATGTCTAGGCACAGGCGGTGATTTTGCCGGAATAGAGGTTTTTGAATTGCCTGGATTTAAACAAGTAGCAGAGTGGCATCATAACACTACTCCGATACAACAGCAAGTGCGAATTATGAGAGATATTTGTAGATACATCGATGATCAATGCACTGCACGAGGAAGCAATAGCAGTATATATTATTCAGTGGAAAATAATACAATCGGTGAAGCTGCGCTAGTTGCAATAAACGAACTAGGTGAAGAAACATTTCCAGGATTATTCTTAAGTGAACCTATTAGAAAAGGCCATGTTAGGCAGTTTAGAAAAGGGTTTAATACCACGCATAAATCAAAAATATCAATCTGCGCTAAATTAAAACAACTCATTGAATCTGGCACTATACAAATTCACTCTAAGCCATTAATTAGTCAGTTAAAAGCTTACATATCCAAAGGACTGGGATTTGAGGCAAAAGTAGGCGAACATGATGACTTGGTTGCTAGTTTATTATTGAATATACGTATGATTATGATGTTACAGGAATGGGATCCTAGTATTTACGAAAAGATCCATGAACATGCAACCGATGATGCAATACTTCCTTTACCTATCTTTATTGGCTAATCTTGTATAAATATCTCTATGACACCTATTGAAATGATCGCATACGACCTATTTGAAAAAATTAGAAGTCGGTTTTCCAATTTACAAATGGGAGACGAAAATAGCGCAGTAACATCTGTGCCACAGGATGCAAGATTTTTTGATTTTGATTTTGTTGCTGAAGAAATAAATTTAGGCAGAGTCAGTATATCTATTAACGATATTGGCAATCTAAAAGTATTCTATAGCCAAGGAATCACTGAAAAATCAGATAATATTACTAGAAAAAACTGGTATGATTTTCTTAGAGAAATGAGGTTTTTTGCTAAAAGAAGATTATTGAGATTTGACACCAGGGATATTGCCAAGGGTAATCTAGATAAAACAGATTTTCAATATCTTGCTCAAACCGGATCCAAGGAAAAGAATATGACAAGCGTTAAAGAAGGACATAAAGTATTACCTAATATAGATACTGAACGATATACTGATTTATCACATGAAGGTCTAGAAGGCCCATTTAGACTGGAATCAGGAAAAGTCGTTTATTATGATCCACAAGAAGGCAAATATTATGACAGAGATACTGATATGTATATGTCACTAGATGATGTAGATGCTCATCGTAAGTCAAATTTTTCAGAATCATCTATGTATGGAAGTTCTAAAACATCGCATAGAACAATTGAAGATACCGACTTGATTATCAGACACAGTGAGGCAATTGATCCTTCTAAGCCCGGTGCAAGAAGTCGCAAGATTAAAAATCTATTCATTCAAAACAAAGATGGAGAAAGATTTAAATTTCCATTTATCTACTTGCCTGGTGCTCGCGCAATGCAACGTCATGTTGCAAACGGTGGACATCCACACGATGACGCGGGTAAAAAAATTACGAAAACTTGCGAAGAAATTATGCAACTTAGTAATTTTGGACGAAAGGTCCGTAATTCAACATTGACCGATAGTGCAAATTCTATCGTAGAACGTGCAAACCAGAAGCTGAAGAGCTTACGAAATCACATGGAATCTATGTGCAAACAAAAATATTATGAAACTTGGATGGAATCATCTACCGAAGAAGGCACCAGTACCGAATTGGATGAAGTCACGACAGAAACTTACCGAGATGCATTCACAGTAAACAAATTTGACGAGTCATTGTTAGAATTATTTCCCCTACTTCATTCCATCATGAAGGAAGCAGATGAAATTGAATTGTCAGATTATGTACATGAATCACAAGATGGATATGTATATACTAGATATAACACGGAAATAGTATCAGACCTTGGAGATGGATACCATCTGGCAGATGATGGCTATGACGACGATGAAGGGTTTCATAAAGCTAATTGGATAGTACTAAAGGAAATTCCCGGCAAGAGTGACCAATTCAAATTAGTATCATCTGCAAATGTTAGTCCATATTCAATTGGAAGAAAACCAGGACAGTTGGATGCTGAAATTGAAAGAATCATTGCAGCAGACAAGTCCAAGAATCAAACTCAAGAAATAGCGTCATTTGAATCGTGGGCAAGTTCAATAGTAGGTGAAGGATTTTCTCAGGATCAACTTGATGATCTACAGGAACTAGTAAAAAATCCATTACCACTGGGAGTCAATGGAGAAGCTGTCCAAGCACTAAAAGGTATAGGAATAACTGACCAATCATTACTCGATGCGATTGAAGCTATTGCAAACATGCCTAACGGCGCAGATGAGGATGCTCGTGAAATTATCAAGACATATATGGGAAATGATGCTGATAAAATTGATTGGGAAACTACTGAGCCAGCCCAAGTAACACCTACACCAGAAGAGCCAGTTGGTGAAAATGATAGCATTGAACACGATGACGAACATAGGCTAATTGAACCTGGTTCAGATAATAAAACAAAAATTAATAAAGTTGCCGAACTTGTCATGGGATTCTATGATCGTGATAATGGAACATGGACAAAAGGTGAGCACGGCGTTGTAACACACGTCAAGCGCCAGTTCAGTGACGATAATGGCAACGGCGGTGATCAAGAAGCAGAATTGGCAGCAAAATTAATCAGTCATCTCAATCAACAGCATGAAGAATCTCATCACGTCGCAGAAATGCGTAGATTGGCAGGTCTTCCAGTTGTCGAAGCTAAGAAGCCAAGTGAAGGACTTAGCAAAGCAAAGAAGTCTAATATTGTTAAAAAAGCAAAGTCCGGAGGCGATATTGGCAAGAAAGGCAAGAGTTTTGATAAAGTAGCAAAGGCAGCAGGAGGCGGAGAAAAAGGCAAAAAAATTGCAGCAGTAGCCATGTGGAAAAATATCAAACACTAATGAGGTTTCATGAGTTTTCATTAATTAATGAGCGCCAGTCAATGATGGGGGATAACGGAGAAGTTATTCAGCATCCTGACGGTGGCTATATTGATATAATGAAAAAAACAACTCTTTCTCCTAGATCGCAAAGTGTGATTGATTTTGTAGTTCCAGAAGAACTCCGAAATAAAGGAATAGGTGACTGGCTTGTAAAACAGGCTATGAAAAAATACAATGATTTAGGTGCACAAATTAGTTCACTTGCATCACTAAAGGTGTTTTTTAATAACGGTTTTAGACATCCAAAAATACCACATGGATCTTTTGAAGATCATGTAAGTCTATGGAAAGAAGAGGGCGGATCATTGTTCCTAGCAATGAATAATGATCCTGCAATCGATGAAGAACGCAAAGTTGACCCACTTGCATTACAACAACGAGTTGCCAGGCGATATGGCAAAAAAACAAAATATGGAGAATTCTGGGATGATGCCGTAAAAGGACAACATATTCCTCTTCGTCCATATAACGCAAACACCGCATATGCACTTGAAAATAGATTTTATGACTTTGTAAACTCTTTGGGAATGAACAGTCGGGATCCTGAGATTAGGGCGGCAGCAAAAAAGAAACTAGAATCACTACAATCATTTAGATCTTTTGATATTTCCACTTTAATACCAACACAGCCAATTACTAGACATACCGATAATGACATGACCGCAGAAAAACTTGCAAATCTAAATCCTGACAATATTCATATTGTTAGATATAAGGGCAAAGATTTTATTGCAGACGGACATCATTCAATAATGGCTGCAAAATTACGAGGTGAAAAAACAGTTAACGCTCGTTATACTGATTTGGATGAAGTGTTTCCTCGTAGCAAAAAATCATAATAATACAACACTTTTTATTTGACAAGATAAATAAAAGCGCATATAATTCGTATATGCAAAAATGTTCTTTACTGTGTAGTGGCACAGAAAGATACAGGCATATTTAGGCATAAAAAGGAAAAATAATCATGGCCTCATTAGCAGAAATCCGCGCAAAACTTCAAGCGGCAAATACTCAAAATTCTAATAACTCTAGCGGCGGCGACAACGCAATTTTCCCACATTGGAATGCAGCAGAAGGTAGTACAACTACTATTCGTTTCCTTCCTGATCAAGATTCCAATAACACATTTTTCTGGATTGAACGCGCAATGATCAAGTTGCCGTTTGCAGGCGTCAAGGGCGAAGCAAACTCCAAGCCAGTTACTGTACAAGTTCCCTGCATGGAAATGTGGGGCGAAGCTTGTCCTATTCTTGCAGAAGTTCGTCCTTGGTTCAAGGACAAGAGTCTGGAAGAGTTGGGACGCAAATACTGGAAGAAGCGTTCATATCTATTCCAAGGGTTTGTAGTTAACTCTGAACTCAAGGAAGACAAGACGCCAGAAAATCCAATTCGTCGTTTTATCATCAGTAGTCAAATTTTTAACATTGTTAAGAATGCATTGATGGACAGCGAAATCGAAGAACTACCAACTGATTATGTTCGTGGTCTAGACTTCAAGATCGTCAAGACAACTAAAGGTGGATATGCAGACTATTCAACCTCAACATGGGCTCGTCGTGAGCGGGCCCTGAGTGATGAAGAAAAAGCTGCGATTGCACAACACGATCTATATGATCTCAAGAGCTTTCTTCCTAAGAAGCCAGGTGAAGTAGAACTCAAAGTCATGAAGGAAATGTTTGAGGCGTCAGTTGATGGCGATGCATTTGACATGGATCGTTGGGGTCAGTACTTCAAGCCAGCCGGAATGGGCGGCAGCGGAGTTGCAACAGGTGAAGGTTCATCTGCATCAGCACAGGTTGCTCGTACTCCTTCGCCGGTAGTTTCCGATGATGACGAAGTGCCTTTTGAAGTAGACAAGGCACCTGTATCAAGTGGCAGCGAGGCAAGTTCGCGGGCACAGGACATTCTTGCAACAATTCGCGCACGACAATCATCAAACTAATAGAGAGGAACATATATGTCGAAACTTTTTGACATCTCTAAGTTCCGCAAATCCATTACCAAGTCCATTGACGGACTTGGTATTGGGTTTAACGATCCTACAGATTGGATTTCAACAGGCAATTACGCACTAAACTACCTCATATCTGGAAATTTCTTTAAAGGAATTCCTATGGGCAAGGTTACGGTGTTTGCAGGAGAATCTGGCGCGGGTAAATCATATATCTGCGCTGGCAACATTGTAAAACATGCACAGCAACAAGGCATTTATGTTGTTCTAATTGATAGCGAAAATGCGTTGGATGAAGCTTGGCTACAGGCATTGGATGTAGATACATCTGAGGATAAACTTCTCAAGTTAAACATGGCAATGATTGATGATGTTGCAAAAACTATCTCAGAGTTTATGAAAGAATACAAGACAATGGAACCGGAAACTCGTCCCAAGATATTGTTTGTAGTAGACTCTTTAGGTATGTTGTTAACACCAACAGATGTTAATCAGTTTGAGGCAGGAGAAATGAAGGGTGACATGGGTCGCAAACCCAAAGCACTTACTTCTCTTGTTCGCAACTGTGTTAATATGTTTGGATCATACAATGTAGGAATGGTTTGCACCAATCACACATACGCTTCGCAAGATATGTTTGATCCAGACGATAAGATATCCGGAGGCCAGGGCTTCATTTATGCATCATCTATTGTTGTTGCAATGAAGAAGCTTAAACTAAAGGAAGATGAAAACGGCAATAAGATCAGTGATGTTGTTGGCATTCGATCCGCATGTAAAATCATGAAGACCCGTTATGCAAAACCGTTTGAATCAGTGCAGGTACAAATCCCATATTCAACTGGCATGAAGCCAACCTCCGGTTTGGTTGATATGTTTGAAAAAATGGGAGTACTTACCAAGTCTGGTAATAAACTAGCATATACAGACAAAGAAACTGGTGAAATAATTTCTGAATTCCGTAAAAATTGGACGGAAGAAAAACTTACATTGATTATGAATCAATGGGATGATATAATTACTCCACCAGTTAATATTATAGAAGAAGTAGTGACAGAATAATGGAAGAAAATCAAATTGTTGAAATATGGGATGTTTTCTTAGACTTCATTCCAGAAAAAAATCGTGCATCGGCGGCAACTCAATATATTGAGTATTTGTTAACTGATCAATTCGAACTCAAGGACCTTCATGCAATTTCAGGCAATGACGAATATTTGGACATAGCTATTGAAGATATTGATGAAGATCAACCTGACGAAGAAAATGAAGAAGACTACTAATGTCTTGGTACTCAAAAGTCAGTAAAGATATAAATCATTTACCAGATTGTATTGAGTACTTCTATGCACAAATAGACGATGCCCGGAAAGAAGTAAAGGTCTTTGGAAACTTAGAAAGATCCTCTGCTAACTTGCCGGGCATCGTCGAGCAAAGATTCAATCAGCTTCAAGAAATTGAGGCAGTGTTAGAATATTTGAATATTGAGCTCCGACGAGAGCGTAGTAAAGCATTTAAAAAATATCTGGAAAACTATCAACGAGCACTCAGTAGCAGAGATTGTGAAAAATATGTTGACGGAGAAGCAAATGTCGTTGATTTGGAAAAAATAGTTAATGAGTTTGCACTTTTACGAAACCAGTGGCTTGGAATTATCAAGGCACTAGATATTAAACAGTGGCAGATGAGTAATATTATTAAATTACGCACTGCTGGAATGGAAGATGTTCAAATATGACCTATGTTGAAGATGTGATTGAAAATATAGGATACGGATTTTCAATTCCTGTGCCGCATTTTTTAAATCACAACGAACATAGTATTATGGTTAGTCTGTCAGACCAGGTCAGTTCTGGTCAGGCACTTACCGAAAAACAGGCAATGCTAGCTATTAGACTTTTGGACAAGTACAAGAATAATATTCGTCCCATCATTAGTGACATAGATAGTATACTAACATCGCCTAAGTGGAAATATCCATTTAGAAAAATATCGTCTATTCGTAAGATTGATATCGAAGATAATAAAATAACTGTGGAATTTCCATATAGCGATGACATCGTTACATTATTTCGAACAAGAAATTCTACAATACATGAACTCCACCGGGGATTGTGGGATGCAGGTATTAAAAAATGGAAATTTTCATTAACTGAAAAAAATGTTCTATGGATAATAGATTCATTGAAAGACCGAGATTTTCAAATTTCAGAAAAACTATTATCATTATACAATGATATCAATGTAATCAGGGAAAATGTAGAGACTTATGTTCCCATGTTATCTATCAAAGATGGAAAATATACAATAGTTAATGGCCATCGCTCGATACCTCAGCCTGATACGATAAATTTAACAGAAGCGCTATTTCACGCAAAAAATTATGGAATCACTGTATGGGACGAAGAAGTTAGTTTAAAAATTAAAAACGAGTTGAACTCCTATACTAAAGTTATAATAGAATCTTCCATTCATGATCGTCCATGGTTTAATAGCGATGAAGCAAAAATAGATGATGTTTTTGGAGATTTGCTGAATTTTGGAGGACCACTTTTGGTAATTGTGCCAGGCGGTAGTGAATACCAACTGGTCAAGGAATGGTCAAAGTTTGCATTAAGTCAGGGCATTTTATCGAATGAAATGTCCGTAATGTTTAGACTTCCAAATAACCAAGCAGACTTTAATCAGTACATAAAAGAAAATGGACTAAACACTCCAGTTGATTCTCACACTAAAATTGTTTTTGTTAGTACAAAAATAACTAAACCATTAATTAAATCTGGAATAAATTTTAGAAGTGTGATAAATTTAGGATATTATAATTATATGCACTTTTCTATGGCAACAATGGTTGATAATGCCTGCAACTTAGTGTATTATAACATGAAAGCACCAAATAAAACAAAATGGCTACCGCACGAATTATAATCAAGGATGAAGTCAATGTTAAGATTGACGGATTAGCCTTAGATACTAGAAAAGAATTAGTAAAGAAATTTAGATACTTTCAACAAAGTGCTAGGTACCAACCCGCATTCAAACTAGGCAGATGGGATGGATATGTAGGATTCTTTGGCCTTGGTGGCACTACGTATGTCAATCTACTTGATAAAATATTACCATTTTTAGAACAAGCTGGATATTATATAGAGGTAGAAGATTTACGCACCGCTGAATGTTTGGAATTTAAAAAAATTACCGAAGAATTTTGGGGCGATCAATCCTGGCCAGATGGTCATAGGTTTGCAGGACAGCCAATTAGGTTACGCGATGATCAGGTAGGCGCCGTGAATGATTTTTTGAATAACCCACAGGCGATTGCAGAATTGGCAACAGGTTTTGGAAAAACTATTCTTACAGCAACACTATGTAAAATTTGTGAAAAATATGGCAGAACAATAGTGATTGTTCCTAACAAAACTCTAGTAGAACAAACAGAGGAAGACTTTATCAATGTCGGACTTGATGTTGGTGTTTTTTATGGGGATAGAAAAGAATTAAATAAAACTCATACAATATGCACCTGGCAGAGTCTCAATGTCCTGGATAAAAAAACTAAAAATGGCGAAGCAGATTTAGTTACACTAGCTGAGTTTTTAGAAAACGTTAACACAGTGATAGTTGATGAGGTTCATCAAGCATCTGCAAATGTCTTAAAAAATCTTCTTACGCAAAACTTAAGAAACGCATCTATAAGATGGGGTATTACTGGAACTGTTCCAAAAGATCCTCTTGATTTTGAGAGCATACGATGTAGTCTAGGCGACGTTATAGGAAGAGTTTCCGCATATGAGCTTCAGCAAAAAGGCGTTCTCAGCGGATGTCATGTAAACATCGTACAAACACAGGAATGGAAAGAGTTTGGATCTTATCCTGAAGAGTTAAAATATCTAGTCACTGACTCAAATAGATTGACATGGATGGCAAATAAGATAAAGGAAATTTCTACAGCTGGAAACACCCTTGTATTGGTTGATAGAATTGAATCTGGTAAATTTTTACAAAAAGAACTTAGTGGACTGTTCAGTGTTCTAAAGGAAGATCCAGATGTTGCATTTATATCTGGTGCTGTTAAAACTAAAGATCGAAAAAAAGAATATGCAGAAGTTGCAACCTCAGATAACAGAATCACAGTGGCGACTTATGGAGTAGCAGCAGTGGGAATTAATATTCCCAGAATTTTCAACCTTGTATTAATTGAACCAGGAAAGAGTTTTGTTCGAGTTATTCAAAGTATTGGTCGAGGAGTGAGACGAGCCGAAGACAAAGACTTTGTTAATATATGGGATCTTACTGCTAATACAAAATATGCAAAACGTCATTTATCGGAGCGTAAGACTTTTTACAAAGACGCTCAATATCCATTTACAATTGAAAAGGTTAAAATCTAATGCAAATCCTCACTTTGGATAATCGAACACTATTATTAAATGATCTACCCGATACTATTGATGAGGATCTTAGATATGCGGTATTGGACAATAGTGATAATAATAATCCTGATTATTTCTTTTTACCGTTGATTTTTCTTGAATCCTTTACTGGTCCTGCTGTAGTATTGCGTATAGGAAAACATGAAATTACAATGCCGTTAGATTGGTGCACAATAGTAGGAGATCCCACTGGACCAGATTTGGAAGTATTGCCATTGACGAGCCTCAACGATAGAGGATTTAGAACATTTGCATTTAATCCACTAACGTCATCTAGGCCTGAGTTTTATGACATTGATATCATTAATGTATATCAAGATGTCAAATGGTACTTTCCAAAAATGAAGCCAGGTCAACTATTATGTACTCCCTTGCATTCCGGTGATAATCCCACGTGCGTGTATTTCGTCAAGGAAGTAAGTCGTCAAAGTGAAATAGTTCAATACTGTAAGGCCTGGTAATATGAGTGGTCGAGGAATTATAATGGCAGAACCATCGCAAGTATGTGAACTTTGTTATGCAATCAAAGAGTGTAGACCGTATGGACCCAACGGAGAACAGATATGCTTTGATTGTGGAATGAAGGATCGAGAAACCACTGAAAAGAGAATGGCTCAATATTTGTTTGGAGAAGAATAATATGGCTCTAGATATTAAACGAGAACTTGCAGCAGTTGATCTTAGAAATTACGATTTTTATGATAAACTTGATGATGGCGAAAAGAAAGAATTTAGTCCATATGTTCTATTGCGTTTTGTAAGCAATGTAAATGGATCTAGAGATACACAAGAGTGGTTTGTTGAAATGACCAATGAATTGGTCAATAAAAATCACTGGATATTGAGCAAAGATCATAGAGCATTATTGTGGAAATTATATGCAGGATGTGGTATTGGAAGCAAGTTGTTTCATCCTTACTTGAAAAGTGGCACTAAAGAAAAAGCAAATAAAATTGAAAAATTATTATGCGAAATGTATCCGGCAATGAAAATGGACGAGATTAAATTGATGGCATCAATGATGACTCCCGCCGACAAAGAAGAGTTGTTCAACAGCATGGGTCTTGATAAAAAACAAAGAAAAGAATATGAGTGATTTGTGTGGTCAATGCTACAATTGTCTAAAAGATGTCAGAGTTGATTATGATCAAGTTTCTTTACCTATCACTTCAACTATGATGATACTATGTCCTATCTGTGGAAATAAAAGATGTCCAAAATCAACGGATCATAGATTAGAATGTACTGGAAGTAACGAACCCGGGCAACTAGGAAGTAGATACGAGTGATTCTATTGGCCGATCAACCACATCTATGTGTCCATTGTGGAAAAAAGTTCATGAGAGAGACCACGCTCTTTAGTCATCTTTGTGAGTCCAAACGCCGTGCTTTGCAGAAAGATGAGAAACGAGTACAGGCTGGATTTATGGCATTTAATAGATTTTTTCAACTAACACAAAATGCAAAAAAGAACAAAACATATGAAGAATTTTGCAAGACATCTTACTATAATGCTTTTGTTAAATTTGGAAGTTTTGTTAATAATGTTAAACCCCTTTATCCTGACAAGTTTATTGATTATGTTATCAAAAGCGGTGTTAAACTAGACCATTGGTGCAGGGATGAGTTATATGAAAAATATCTTTTTGAGATGTTAAAAGTAGAACCAGTCGAGGCTGCAGTCCACCGTAGCGTTACAACTATGATCGAATGGGCTGATACAAATAAGTCAACCTATGTACATTACTTTAATTACGCTAACTTAAACCGAGCAGTACACGATATTGTTAATGGAAAAATTAGTTGCTGGATGCTGTTAAACTGTAAAAGCGGCAAAAATATGTTAGCAAAGTTTAGCGATGAACAACTTGACCTAATTGCTCCAGCACTTGATATGCCGTATTGGGTTAAAAAATTCAAAGACAATCCAGCAGATGTAGCACTAGTAAAAGAAATTTGTAAAGAAACCGGAATAGAATAATGGACAACTCTGTAAATAAAACAATAAAAGCAAAAGAGTTTTTATACCGATATGATATGAATATTGTAGATAGTAATCGCCGCTATCACCGATACCCGCCAATGAGGGTTCGAGGTCTTGACAAATATGGCAAAGATCCCTATTCCTACGACATTCCTTATGAAACTGAAACTCTGCACACCATTCAGATTCCAGAAAGCTCATTAGAACGCCTGATGGAATTTTACGAACGTGTTGAAGAAAGCATGAAATATACTGGAAGTATGGATGTGTTTAACCATTATATCCAGAGACGGAATGACGAGAAATCATTTCGAGAAAAACATCCCGCTGTTCAAAAAGCATACGATCAATATCAAATGTTGTATAAACTTGCAATGTCCGGAGAAAATAATGGACGTTGATATTGATTTTGCAGATCGGAATGATATCCTCAATATAATAAAACATATTCCTGCTTCTTTAGTAGATGGCAGAATGCATAAAACAGGAATATATTGTCAAGAAATTCCTATTAATCCGTTAACAGGCAACTCTGCAATAGACTACAAACAGGCAGGAGATCGTGGATATTTTAAAATTGATTTATTGAATGTCAATTTCTATAAAGATGTAAGAGACGAAAATCATTTAATTGAGTTAATGAACACTGAGCCACTGTGGGATCTTTTAAAACAGTCTGAGTTTGTGGATTTATTATTTCAACTAAGCGGCCATGCAGACATTTTAAAAAAGAATTGTCCTACTTCAGTAGAACAGCTGGCAGCAGTTCTTGCAATGATTCGACCTGCAAAAATTCATTTAGTAGGCCAAGATTGGAATACTATATTAAATGAAGTATGGATAAAACCAACTAATGGAGAATATTACTGGAAAAAAAGTCACGCATTCAGTTATGCTATAGCGGTGATAATACACATGAATTTATTATGTGAGTATCTCAGCGGCTCTTCGACGGCGCCCTGATTAATTGTATCGACTTCCGCTTAACTCGTTTTTCGGATATTTCACTAAGATTAACAACTGGTCCAAAAATTATAGTAACATCTTTACTATTGAATGTTTTTATAATAGGACGAAATACTATCATATCGGACTTTAAAAATATACTAATGGGTATTTTTCTATTAGATTCCCACCACCATGTGTCACCTAAATCTAATAATTTCTGTCGATCAGATTCAGATTTAATCACACTGATATCGTACATACTTGTTACAAGTGTGTCATGATTGATTATTATACCCACGTATTCTTCATTACCACACCGAATGCATGATACAAATGGAAATTTAATTTGAAATTCTTCTGTTTTTATATGTTTCATATTTTTATAAATACAACGTCATGAACAAGTTGCCAGTTTATTTATATCCAAATAAGATCGATGTAATATTCGATACCAATCAAACCAGAGGAATTTATAAGGTTATGTATCAAAGAAAGATCAAAATTCAAAAAGGATTTAAAGATTCAGTACAGATACAGTTCAAAAATTCTGATCAAAAGCCTGTGTTTCTTTCTACTACTACTAATTATTATGTAGACCTTATTGACACTACTGGCAGAGAGTTGGTTTTCAGCAAAAAACTATCAGTCATAGACAACGGAGTGACTACATCTACCAAAGGACTAGCGGTTGTTACATTCAATCCACTGGACACAATTAATTTACAAGCTGCTAGTTACAAGTTTTTGGTAAAGAAAGATAATGGAGATGGAACATTCACTCCTGCGTATGCAAATACATATTATGAAATTACCGGTGACATTGAAATAGTAGAAGATGGATTTGCAATAGGATATCCTATTCAAACAGTTGATATTGACAAATTAGAAACAGGCAAAGCATATGATAGAACTCCTAACAGCATGGGATACATTTTTGTAAGCGAGTGGCTTAGACCTAAAATCAGTTCTACCTACAATTCTACCACATCGACCGCCGCTGTTACACTAGCAAGTTTTGCAGGAGAAATTACAGTAGAGGCAACGATTGATAGTAATCCTAGTCCCGCTGGCCAGGCAAATGCACAGGCATTTACCGTGACAAATTATATATCTAGCACAGCGGCACATGGAATAATTCAACTTTCATGGACAGGAGCATACACTGCGGTAAGATTTAAAATCAAACCAAAGAATGATGCTTTTGGTGTAAATTATTATCCTACTGGAAATCCTATTGGATCAAATAATAACAAATTTCCCAATGGATTTGTTGACCAAATACAATATTTCAGTTAAAATAACATTATGAACATAATCCAGGAATCAGTTCACACTGTCCTGCCTGCCAAACGCAAACAAGCGTCGGGTGGATGGACTACATTTGATTCACCGTGCTGTCATCATCGAGGTGAAAGCATGGATACACGAGGGCGTGGTGGAATCAAATTTGAAGGTGATGGATTTGTCTTTCATTGTTTTAATTGCAACTTCAAAGCCGGATGGACTCCTGGACATCTGCTATCACAAAACACACGGAATTTAATGCTATGGATGGGCATTCCCAGTACTGATGTACAGAAATTTGCACTAGAAGCAATTCGTGCAAAAGAAGACATGAAACCTATCGAAAAAAGCTTAAATCTTGGTATAAATCCGGTGGTTTTACCCGAAAATTGCAAAAATTTCGACGAATATATAAAAGAAGGATGCAATGATGAAAACTTTGCATCTGCTGTTGCTTATGTACTAGATAGAGGCATGAAATTAGAATGGTATCCATGGATGTGGAGTCCATCGCCTGGATATCAAGACAGAGTAATTATTCCTTATTTTTATTCAGGCAAAATAGTAGGCTGGACTGCTAGAAAAATTTCTGAGGGTAGACCTAAATATCTAACTAGTTCACAACCTAGTTATGTGTTTAACTTAGACCGACAGACATATGAAAGAAACTATGTTATAGTTGTTGAAGGACCAATTGATGCGATATCCATTGATGGAGTTGCTGTGATGAGTAATGCCCTTAACACAGAGCAAATCTTCAGGATAAATTCCCTGCGTAAAGAGGTAATAGTTGTGCCTGATCGCGACCTAGCTGGAACAAAGCTAATAGATATTGCTATAGAACAAGGATGGTCAGTGAGTTCTCCTGAATGGCATTCACGAATAAAAGATGTGGCCGATGCTGTACTAAATTATGGAAGAATATATACGTTATATTCAATATTGAAATATCGCCAACATGGTGAAATAAAATTAAAAATGATTAAAAAGAGAATTGAACGAAATGCAGAAATCTAATGTGTTAAACTATAGCTACGATGTTCAAAAATTATATCTAGAAATGTTCATGAGTGATGCAGTAACTTTTGTACGCTGTGCCAGTATTTTTGATCCAGAAAATTTTGATAGAAAACTCCAAGAAACTGCCGAATTCATCAAAGAATATGTTGACCAATACAAGATTATGCCTGAGACAAGCATCGTTAACGCAAGTTGCAATGTTGATATGAATCCAGTACAATTACCGGAAGAAAATTATACTTGGCTAATGAATGAGTTTGAACAATTTTCTCGTCACAAAGGTCTAGAACGTGCAATTATCAAATCTGCGGATTTACTCGAAAGAGGCGATTATGGTCCTGTAGAAAAAATGATCAAGGATGCTGTGCAGATATCACTACAAAAAGATATGGGCACTGATTATTTTGAAGATCCTAGAGCTAGACTAGAGGGACTGAAAAACTCAAATGGTCAAATAAGCACTGGTTGGCCAAGTGTAGATAAGAAACTTTATGGCGGATTCAACCGAGGCGAACTTAACATTTGGTGTGCTGCTTCTGGCGGCGGTAAGTCACTATTTCTTGCAAATTTAGGATGTAATTGGGCACTTCAAGGACTTAATGTACTATATCTAACATTCGAACTCAGCGAGGCACTAGTTGCCATGCGAATGGATAGTATGTTAACTGGGATTGCAACACGAGAAGTATTTAAAAATCTTGATGATGTTGAGCTTAAAGTTCGAATGCTAGGAAAACAGTCCGGAAGTATACAAATCAAGTATATGCCAAGTGGGAAAAATACAAACGACATAAGAGCATATTTAAAAGAGTATCAAGTTAAAAAAGGATTTAAGCCAGATATTCTGTTGATAGATTATCTTGATTTGATGATGCCGATGTCGGTCAAGGTTAGTCCCTCGGACCTATTCGTCAAGGACAAGTATGTCAGTGAGGAGTTACGAAATCTAGCAATGGAAACACAAGCAATCGTGGTAACAGCTAGTCAGCTTAATCGTGCGGCTGTTGAAGAAATAGAATTTGATCACAGTCACATTTCTGGCGGACTTAGTAAGATTCAGACAGCAGATAATGTTATTGGCATTTTTACAAGCAGAGCTATGAAGGAACGAGGTAGATATCAGATCCAGTTTATGAAAACTCGTAGTTCTAGTGGCGTTGGTCAAAAAGTTGATTTAGAATTTGATTTAGATACATTGAGAATTAGAGACTTGGGCGAGGAAGAAGGCAATTCAACTCCTAAACCTAGTATATATGAAGGCCTGAAAAAAACTTCAACTATAATTGATCATGATCCTGAAACAGGAGAAGTCCGAGATCCATCTGATGGAATAAATGTAGGTAAGATAAAAGCAAGTGCAGGTAGTTCAAAGATCAGGGAAATGCTAGCATCCATGAATTCCGAAAAAGATTAAAATAATTCAGAAACTTGCTGAGTTATTACTGTGTCAATGCTTCTTTGCCATTGTTTATCTCCTGATTCAGATAAACAAAGATCAACAGTGGCAGGAATAGTTAACCAGCTTTGACCGGCTTTTAGTGACATGTTCTGTAGCTCCTGTTCAAGTTGTCCTGGACCCCATAAAACTAATCCTACTCCTGTTTTAAATTTGGCAGGTCCCATGCCTTTACTAATTGCAGCCAATATTGACATATCACCAGTAATGCCAATATCATCAGTAATTGACAAGGTTCCTGAACTTATCCAGTCCAGTGTGTGAATTATATGAACCCTAGATGTTTCTATAGGACCACCTATATACACTGGTTCAAGACCCGAGTATTCTATGCCTATTGTATTCATCACAGATTGCATACTCACGGTTTTAGCTCTTCTATTAACAACCACGCCCCATGATCCCTGAGATGTATGCTGTACCAATAATATAACGGACCTTGAAAAGTAATTTTCACAATTTGCAGGATGAGATATTAATAAATTTCCTGTTAAATTATTAAGTGTATTCATTAAACTATTTAATTGATAAGTATCAAACAACGTATTATTTTGAAAGAGTATTATGATTTTAGTAACTGGAAGTAATGGATTTATTGGAAAAAATTTAGCAAAATATCTTGACTTAGAAGTGGTATTTGAGTGTGATATTCATAATGCAGATTATGTAATCAATGAAATGGATTTTTCAAGATTGTCTAGAGTCTATCATATGGGTGCAATTTCTGACACTACGGAAACGGACATTGATAAAATTTATCGTTATAACATAGATTATTCTATTAAATTATTTCAAAAATGCATCGATTATAATGTTCCAATATCGTATGCATCATCTGCTTCCGTATACGGAAATAGCAACACACATAATCCACTGATTAATCCACTTAACTATTATGCAATGTCAAAAGCATTTGTGGATTTATGGGTCAGAGATAATATTGATAAATTTAGTAATATTAGGGGATATAGATTTTTTAATGTCTACGGCGAAGGCGAGGATCACAAAGGTAGTCAAGCAAGTCCTCTATTTCAATTTACAAAACAAGCCAAAGAAACAGGTGTTATTAAAATATTTGAAAGATCAGGTGACGGGTGCAGGGACTTTATTTGGGTAGGAGATGTATGCCGCGTGATGTTAGAGGATAACAGACCTTCGGGAATCTATGATCTAGGCACTGGTGTTCCTGTGCTGTTTAGTAGTGTTGCAGAAATAATTGCTAGAAAATTTAACGCAAAACTTGAAATTATTTCGTTTCCTAAACATCTTCATGACAAGTATCAGTACTATACCCGCGCATCAATTTCTGATGAAAAGTGTATTTCTGTATTTGAGTATATAAAAACAAAACTAACATGATAGGTTTATTATAATTTATGTGACTGTAATTACTATAGTACCATCACCGCCATCACCGCCAACCGCGTTTTTAACACCACCTTGGCCCACGGTGATGTTTAGTACAGCAAAATAATTTAAAGTTGAAATAACTGATCTAGCATATCCGCCGGCACCCCCGCCGCCAGCAGCATTATAAGTGTCTTGGCCTTGAGGGCCGCCGCCGCTTCTGTATGCTCCAGCTCCTCCGGCTCCAGGAATACCACCATTGCCGCCTGGAAACACATTTGAATTATTTGCGACAAAGCCAGGAATTCCTTCTATACCGCCCTGTAAGGAAAGACCATTTGTTCCTGTACCACCTTGACCACCAAATGCGCCACTAGGAACAGGTGTTCCGCCTAATCCGGATGGAACATAAAAAATAAATCCGCTGCTACCTGAGTTTCCATTAACATTCACACTGCCGCCGCTTGCAGTGCCACCTGTACCACCTGGACTAGTGTTATTGTTGTAAGCTGGGTTAGTTATAAAACCCGAGCCACCTTGACCGCCATTTGCTACTATTGAAGTAATACCTGTACCAGTTACTATACTTGTACTACCGTTAGCACCACTACCTATAGTTCCAGCCTCGCCACCAGCGCCGCCGCCGCCCCATACTTCTATTGTTAATGAATTATAGTTAAATGGCACAATATAAGTATAAATTCCAGGAGTTTGAAAATATGTAGTTGTAGAAACAAACGAACTCTTATTATAAAAATCGCTAAATGATATAGCACCTGAAGGCCTGCTAGCTAGTGTACGCGCATCCGAATCATTTAAAGATATTTGTCGAGTGCCTGCTAACGAATAAGTAACCGTGTTTACCGCATATAATTCATATTGTATAGATGTGTGTTTTTGAGTTCCTCCTGAACCAACGACAAATGTCGGTGAACCACCGCCTAGGCTAATATAACCTGTGCTGGTCATAGTCATTATTTGTTGTCCTTACTAACCAACTGATTAATTACAGATTTTAAATTATCAATCTGTGTTTGTTGCTCTTTAATCGCTTCAATAAGTAAAGGTATTATTTTTTCATATCTTACTGCTAAAAATCCATCATCTCGTGTGCCAACTATTTCTGGTAAGACAGTTTTAATTTCTTGAGCAATTACACCAACATCATTTTTTCGAACAAAATATCCATCTTCACCACCGTTATTTGTAATATAGTCCTTGGTCCAATCAAATCGCACACCATTGATTTGAGTTAACGCAGCGATTGCGTTTGTAATTGTGGTAACATTTTCCTTAAACCTAATATCTGAGGAATTATAAGCTGTAATATTTCCACTAGCCCTTAACTCTCCACCCAGATAGATATTGCCGCCTACACCCGCGCCGCCTGATACTACCAATGCACCTGTTATTGTACTTGATGCAGCAGTAACATCATTGATTTTTACTTGTGCACCTGTGCCAAATACAACATTACCAGTTCCATTGGGATCAATTGTAATGTCGGAATTACTAATTATTGAAGTAATTGTTGCAACGGCAATCTGACCGCCTACATAGATGTCCTCTGCAACACCAACACCGCCTGATACTACCAATGCACCTGTTATTGTACTTGATGCAGCAGTAACATCATTGATTTTTACTTGTGCACCTGTGCCAAATACAACATTACTATTACCATTAGGATCAATTGTAATATCACCTGATATCGATGTGATTGTTGCAACGGCAATCTGACCGCCTACATAGATGTCCTCTGCAACACCAACACCGCCTGATACTACCAATGCACCAGTTGCAGTGGTGGTTGCACCAGTAGTATCATTGATTTTTACTTGAGCGCCTGTGCCAAATACAACATTACCAGTTCCATTGGGATCAATTGTAATATCGGAATTACTAATTATTGAAGTAATTGTTGCAACGGCAATCTGACCGCCTACATAGACGTTGCCACCTATGCCTGCACCACCTGAAACAACCAATGCACCAGTTGTAGTGTTCGTTGCCGCTGTGGTATTTACAGTCTTTATAATGTCATCGGTTTGTACCATAGTAGTAGTAATAGTCGTTAATTGAATTGTTAACTTTTGAGCTACTATTTCTCCGCCAATATAAAGATCTCCGCCAACGCCAACACCGCCTGATACTACCAATGCACCAGTTGCAGTGGTGGTTGCACCAGTAGTATCATTGATTTTTACTTGAGCGCCTGTGCCAAATACAACATCACTAACACCATTAGGATCAATGGTAATATTTCCTGAAATTGATGTGATTGTTGATACGGCAATTTGACCGCCTACATAAACATCTTCTGCTACACCAAGTCCTCCAGAAACAACCAATGCACCAGATGCAGTACTTGACGACGGAGTTGTATCTTGAATTTTTACTTGTGCGCCTGTGCCAAAAACAACATTACTTGTGCCATTGGGATCAATTGTAATATCACCTGATATCGACGTGATTGTTGCAACTGCGATTTGTCCACCTACATAGACATCTTCGGCGACTCCTACACCTCCAGAAACTACCAATGCGCCAGTTGCAATACTTGATGAAAGAGTAGTATCGAGAATTTTTACTTGAGCACCTGTGCCAAATACAACGTTACTAGTTCCCGCTGGATCAATTGTAATATCACCTGAAATTGATGTGATTGTTGATACGGCAATTTGACCGCCTACATAAACATCTTCTGCTACACCAAGTCCTCCAGAAACAACCAATGCACCAGTCGCAGTGCTTGATGCAGCAGTTGTATCTTGAATTTTTACTTGTGCGCCTGTGCCAAAAACAACATTACTTGTGCCAGCAGGATCAATTGTAATATCACCTGATATCGATGTGATCGTTGCAACTGCAATTTGTCCGCCCACATAGATGTCTTCTGCGACCCCCATGCCACCTGTGACAACTAATGCACCAGTTGAGGTGCTTGATGACGGAGTTGTATTTGTTATTGTGATTGCTTTATCAGTAGTTGCACCACGAGATGTGATAGATTGCAGTGTACTAGTATTCCAAACTGTCAACTGTCCTGTAGTTGTTGAAAGAGTTATAACAGTATCTGTTCCATTTTGCACAGAGGTTGCTGCATACAATTTAATAGTAGAAGTGCTGACAATTCTAGCAGAATTTTCATACATGGTCGATGCATATACCGTGCCACCGATGCCAATGCCGCCAGTAACAATCAACGCACCTGTTACAGTTGATGATGATTGTGTACTTGTAGTCAAAAATAGTTGCCCGTCAACGGTAGCATTTCCGTATATGCGTGTTCCGCCTAGTAATTGTGCCATATAATTTCTCTCTTCATATATTTAACTGTTTAATATTATTTCATTAAATTCCCCTGAAACAATAAATGTTCCAGTAGAAGTATGACGCATTGCAACTGGCAATGTTGTGACTTCATCAAATCGGTTAGCATTTATTACAAAGTCAGACATTCTAATAGTTGACGTCGTCACTTCATCAAGTTCAGTTGACCCCGTATATAATGTACCAGTATTGGTCAATCTAATTGTTATATTAAATATCCAACCTGTATTATTACCTGCACTAGCCATCTATGTTTCCTTGTCTCTTTAATGCAAACCACCTTGCACCACCAGTTGCATTACTGTCTCTAATACTAGTGTATTGAACTGATACTATTCCTGAGCTTTTACTTAATGTAAACTGAGTGCCTGGTGTTGAGCTTCTAATATTTGCTCTATTTGCAGCATCTTTTCCAGAAATATTAAAATTAGTTACAATTGTAGTTGATGATGATGCAAAGGTCCAGGTAGTAGCAGTATATACATCCTGTTGAAGGGTATTAAAAGTATTGTTACCTGTTATTGAAATTCCCGCAGAAATTCCTTGATTTTTTAATCCTAAAAAGTTATAAGATTTTCCAGCGCCTTGGAATATATTGGTATTAGTTCCAGCAAAATATATTTTACTATCAGAATTATCAATTATAGTTGACTGAACACCTGCTGTCCAAACACAACTTTGAGAACTTGTGCCGTTGAATAATGTAACCGTAGAGCTGGACATATTTAATGTGTTAGATACACCGCTACTGGCGTTATTATAAGACAAAATAGTTATATCATTTTTATTTAAGTTAAATGTTCCGCGTAGATGTGAAATTCCTGGCCCTTCGAACAATGAATTTCCTAAATTATCAGTTAAACTATAAGTTGGATTACCTGTAGTACCGCCAATATTAATGATAGTGTTAGTCAGTGAAGAGTTATTTCCTGTAATTTTTTTTGTTCCTGAAGTGGCACTTAAATTCCAATTAATACCACTTAAGTTTGCCGAAGGTGAAAATACAATATCTCCATAAATGCGCATATTGCTTGAAATAACCGGTCTTCCAGCAAATCCAGCTATATCAAAGTTATTTACAGAATTACCATTAAACGTTACCGTTCCAGTTCCAGTTGTAATAGCAAAAGAAATACTATTATTTTCAATTGGAGTTCCTTGATTTATAATTACATTATTTGCATTTTTATTAATTAATTCAACCCTTCCGGTAGTTTTTGTTGACAACAGACTATCATCTGAATTCCAAAGAATTCCTGATGTACCTGTTAATTGTATTTTTCCAGTACTAAAGTTTATTAAATTTGGTGCAACGAGATTATTTGTAGCAGAAAAAATACCAGTAACAATAGTCTGCGCATTTAAATTTAATGTTCCAGTACTAAAGTTATAGTAATTTGTGCTAATATTACCAGAATTTGACAGAGTTAATGTGCTACTAGACACATGATTTATTATTGTAGATGTAAATGTTCCATTTTGTATCTCAAAAAGAGCAGGAGTATTATTAATTCCATTAATAGTAGTAGTATTAACAGAAACAGTTTGAGAGTTTATATTCAGTATACCATACCCAAGTCTTAGAGGAACACTTGCAGTATAGGTAAATGACGAAGTTCCTAAATTGAATTCAGTGTAACTTAAACCATCAAGTTCTAATGGCCAATTTATATTTTGTCTTCCTGTATCAACCATTTGACTACTACCAGACGAAAATAGTCTCCAAGTACAAAATGTAAGTTGCAAAGGAGTAAGATTGTTATAAAACCTAGCAGTATTACCTAAATATATATCATTATAGCATGTTAAAGTTACTACCGATGCAGAATTAATAGATGAATATGTTCCTCTAAAATCTAAACCTCCTACATTATTGCCAGAAGTAAAATTCACAATGCTCCCAGATGTTCCGTTACTGACAACAAAATTAAAACAGTTTCCTTCTAACGGTGCACCTACCCGAATAGTTCGAATAGCTCCAGACCTCGAATTAGATGTTAATACAACATCAACAAAACTTGTAAGTTCTAAATTAGTATTAATTGATGTATCAAATACAACACCCGACGACGACGAAACTGAAATAACGCCGGTGCCACCTCCGCCGTTATTAAAATATCTTGTCACAGAACTTGCAGTTGATGAATTAAATAGACCGCAATATATATTACCAAAAGTAAAATCTAAAGTTCCTTGATAAAATGTGGCAGTATAAGCACTACTTACTGCAAAATCAGAACTCAAATACCAAGTAACATTAGGATCTCTTCCTAAAAATTGAACTGGTTGATTTAAAACACCGCCATTCATATTTAAATCTACTGCATCTTTTCCTAGAAAATATAATAGGTTAGATGATGGAGTAAAAGTCATATTATCCGATGATGCAAAATTTCCATAAATTCCAGTACAAGCAGCTAAATTTCCAATACCCAAGTACGTATCGTCAAACAACATATCATTAACTGGTCCAGTTATAACAACGGTGTCACTGGCATCATCAATTACATTAATGTTTAAATTTTGTAATTTACTTCCTGGTCCTGAATTGATAACTCTCCGAGTTCCTAATGATCCAGTGCCATCTAAAGTAACTGTAGGCGGATATTTGGTGGTATCAAAGACTGAAAGGTATGTTGTATCAAAATCTAAAACAGTGAGTGTGACACCTGTATCAGGTTCTCCTGTAAGAGAAATTGCTCCAGATTCATTCCATTCCATAGAAGACGGTGTAAGTGTTAATGCAGGACAATATAATGTATTGTTACCAAGAGCTAAGTAAAAAAATCTAAATTGTGGAGGATAAGATGTAAAAGAAACTGGAAGGCCTATTGTTAAATCACCACCTTGTAAATATAGTCCTCGACTATACGAATATAAGAAATTCACAATTCCGTCAACAGAAGTGTAGTTTCTAACATATAAATTACGCCCTACTCTTAAGTCCCCGCCAATGTAAACATTAAATGGAACATTTATATTCGAAATTATTTGTTGATCTATTGTAAAATCATATCCACTATTACTATTAGCGTAACCATCAATAATTGTAGAATTTCCTAACACAACTGCGTACTGGCCATCAAGATACCCGTTAATTGTTAAAATTGCAGTTGAATTTAAATAATCAACTTTAGTATTTCCTTTAATAGTAACTATACCTTTTAGCGTGCTAGTATAAGAGTTATCTCCTATAGTCGATAAATTGGTCGAAGGTCCTACAATAGTTGTAGTTCCATCTTTAGTATCCATATAATAATTAACTTTAATTGCGCCATTAATAGTAGCAGATCCATAATTAATAAAATAACCGCAGTCTACACCTAATCCATATATAGCATTTGTGACACCATAAGTAATAAGAGTTCCTTTATAAATTGTTAAAACTGAGGTAGAATTTGTAATTAACCCTCCGGTAGATAATAGGGCTTTTCCAATAGTATAAATAGGACTAGCTATTTGATTTAAAATTCCAAAAGTAGTGTCATATCCTGCATCAAGGTAGCTATCTACATCTAAATTATCAGTAAATACAGCAGTTCCGTAAACTCTTAAATATCCTCCATTGGTAATAGATAACGGTTTATTAGATTGTAAATTTGATTTAAAATATAAATTACCACTAACAGTAACCGGGCCATTGAGTGTGCTAGTATACGATAAACTAGCATTACCAATATTAGACAAGTATCCAGTAGGGCTAGGGCCAGCTGATGTTGTACTTTCTGGAAAAGTTTTCATTTCATAGGCAATTAATAGTGCGCCATTATTAACTTGTAATATTCCATGATTATATAGATTATTACAAATAAATCCTTGACCGTAGGTAGAATTAGCACCATTAGTTGTAATACGTGCTCCGCTTTCTATAGTCACATTACCTGCGTTATTATCCATATATTTCGATACAGTTACTATGCCTGGAGAATAAATATGAGCTCCATAAATTGTTGTCATCACCCCATTAACTTGTAGAGTAGAATAAACGTTTAAATTTATTCGAACATATAAATCATTGCCAACAGTAACTGGACCTTCTAGACTACTAGTATATAATAGTGACGACGCTGTTCCAAATCTAGAAGATCCATCTATCGAAGTTGTACTTCTTGAACCAGTAGTTAAAGCATAACTTACACTAATTCCATAAGTAATAGCTCTAAGTGTTCCATAATTATATAGATAATCGCATGTAATTCCATCGGTAAGAGTTGTAGGATATCCTCTAGATGTAACACTTCCACTAATATTAATAGTTAAAGTACTGCCAATAGATATATATCTACTAACATCTACTAGTCCATTAACGTCAGCATTATAGGAATTATTCCAATATCCTAATGAAGAGGTTACTTGACCATCAATTTGAGAAATACATTTTGTAATTAATGCTGCAAAATTTCTTACTATTCCAGTTGAAGTTACTATAAAATAAAGAGAGTTACTTGCAAAGGTCCTAACTGTAAAGTTTTGGCCACTGCATTCTATTATTCCTGAAATAGTTGTAAGATTTGTAGAACAAGTTAATGCAGCTTGCAAGGTTAATGTAACAGTTCCATTTGATGGATTTCCTAAACTAAGTGATCGAATTGTTAAAGCCGACGGTGGTCCTAACACCGTATAAGATCCCGAAGATAACGCAGAAAAATCAAAAATTACATCGTCACTTGAGCCCGGTGATTGCACCGATGTATTTCCTCCAGGGGTCAACGACCAATTAGCTTGGTTTGTCCATTGTCTATCAACCCGACCTGTCCAATATTTTATTGCCATTTATTTAAATTCCATTTAACCAAATATAAAGTCTACTGCACCGGCAGCGGGATTATACTTCATATAAAATACCGATGCTGTAGCAGATGTAATATGTATTTCACCGGCTGTATAAATATTGCCACCTATACCAACACCACCTGAAACTGTTAACGCGCCAGTAGTTGTGCCCGTTGATTGCGTAGTGGATGTAATTGAAATTGCATTAGTAGATGTTCTTCCCCTGTCGGTGACGTTTTGAAGAGTTGCTGTACTCCAGATAGTCACATTGCCAGTAGTGGAGCTAACCGCAGTCCCGGTGCCTGGATTAACCGAGGTAACACCGCCCTGTGATACAGTGTCCCATATAAATGGATATGCACTATCGCCACTGTATTTTAAGAATGTACCAGTAGTAGTCGCAGAATTTGCAAACTTTGTAGTAACGCTATCACTATTGTATGCAATCTGGAATCCACTGCTGTAGTTATTATTAGAAATATTGGTTGCATAAGTAGCAGTATTCACTGATATCGTGGTTGGCGCTTTCCAAGTAGCAGTAGTACCATCACTTACTAATAAACTGCTTGTACTTCCTATTGAAATAAATTTAGTAGTACCAGTATTGGTTTGATATGGAATACTTCCTGTTGCGCCGCCTGCTAAATTAGTAGCAGTAGTAGCAGAACTCACGGACAATGATATTGAAGCGGTTGACCAAGTAGCAGTAGTACCATCACTTACTAATATCTGTCCCTGAGATCCAATTGGAATAAATCCAGTAGTACCAGTGTTGGTTTGATATGGAATACTTCCCAGAGCACCACCTACTAGATGAGTAGCAGTCGTCGCTGTACCCACCGACAATGTGCTTTGTGCTTTCCAAGTAGCAGTTGTACCATCACTGACCAGTACAGTGCCAGTTGTTCCAATTGGAATAAAGTCAGTAGTGCCAGTATTGGTTTGATATGGAATACTTCCCCTTACACCGCGCGCTAAATTAGTAGCAGTACTCGCAGTACTGGCTGAAATTGCACTCGAAGCTTTCCAAGTAGCAGTCGTGCCATCACTGACCAATACAGTGCCAGTTGTTCCAATTGGAATAAACCCAGTTCTACCAACATTGGTCTGATATGGAATGCTTCCTGTAGAACCGTTTGCTAGATGAGTTGCAGTGGTAGCAGAGTCGATAGAGCCGGATATCTGTGCATTAGTCGCAACGATATTTCCGCCTACATATAAGTTTCCGCCAATTCCAACACCTCCTACAACTTGAAATGCTCCAGAATTGGTTGAAGTTGCTTGCGCAGTATTATTGATCGTTGATGACCATACAAATGATCCACCCCTAAACAACAGGAATGTATTAGCATCAGTGGGAGCATCTATAAATGATGTTTGATCTGCTGACTGTTGGTATAAAATTTGATTATTCAATCCACCGGTAATATCACCAGCTTTACTGACCGTTAAACTATTTGGATTTACATAAGAAGGAGCATTACTACCGTTACTCTGTAGTAACCATCCAGATGCAGCAGTGGACACAAAACTAGTAGTGGAAGTTGCTGATTGATATAGCAATTGTCCTGATGATCCTCCACCCAATGCCTTAGCATATTCAACTACTCCATCAACACTGACTTTTCCGTAAAATGTACCGCCTACATAAAGATCGCCGCCAATACCAACACCACCTGTGACTACCAATGAGCCAGTTGAAGTATTGGTTGCCGAAGTTGAATTAGTGATTCTGATTGCTTTATCGGTTGAATTTCCAATAGTAGTTACTGTTTGTAAACCTGCAGTGCTCCATATAGTAACTTCTCCAGTTGATGTATTAATAGCAGTTCCGGTGCCAGCATTTATTTTAGAAACACCTGCTGTAACAGTTGTCCAAACAAAGGTATTAGTTGTAGAATATTGTAAAAATGTACCAAAATTAGTTGGAGTTGCAATAAATCCAGTAGTGCCGGTACTAGTTTGATATAATATTCTATTAGCACTGCCTGATGCAATGTTGGAAGCAGTTGTTATAGATCCAGTGATTGTTCCGTAAATAGTTTTACCTACATAGAGATCTCCCTGAATACCAACACCACCTAAAACAGTTAACGCACCGGTAGTAGTTGATATTGATGCTGTACTACTAGTAATACTAATTGCATTAGAAGTTGAATTTCCTCTGTTAGTAATAGACTGTAGTGTACTGTTATTCCAAATTTTTACATCTGCGCCTGTTACACTTATTGCAGTATCAGTTCCTGCCGAGAACGATGTCCAAGTGAACGCATTATTACCCGTATATTGTAGAAAAACATTTGATGATGGTGGTGCAATAATAAAGCTAGTAGTATCTGTTCCTGTATTATAAACAATTCGATTAGCAGCACCTCCTACAATGTGAGTAGTAGCGGTTACCGTGCCGCTGATTTTTCCGTAAATATTACCACCCACATGAAGATCACCAACAATGCCTGCTCCTCCTGCAACTTGAAGAGCTCCTGACTGAGAATTTATAGCAGCGGTAGTTGTTGCAATTACTAAACTACCAGAAGAATCTATGCGCATACGCTCGATTCCAACACCACTTGATGTAAATACCAATGAGCCTTGTGCGCCCCATGCTATATATGAGGTCGTAGTTGATCTTAAATATATACCAGTTGTTGATCCAGTATTAACAGCATCTCCTATCAACACTGCCCAATTTTTATTTCCAGGATGATTTATTGTCAGTAGTGAACCATCAGAAACAGTGGAAACAGTGGAATTGGTCACTACCAACTGTCCGCCAACATATAGATTTCTACCAACACCTACACCACCCGTGACTCGTAATGCTCCAGTATTAGTCGATGTTGAATTTGTGGAACTACTAATTGAAATAGACCGATCGGTAGATGAACCCTGACTAGTAACATCTTGTAAAGTTGCGGTACTCCAGATCGTCACTGATCCAGTGTTTGAACTAACAGCAGTTCCTGTTCCTGCATAAATCGCAGAAATACCATAAGTTCCTAGATTAGTTTCAGTTACTACTCTTGAACCACTAGAATAAATATCTCCGCCTACATAAAGATTGCCGCCAATTCCTGCACCACCAACAACTTGTAATGCACCAGAAACTGTGCTAGTAGCAGAGGTTGAGTCAGCAAGTCTTATAGAACCTGTCTTAAATGTACCGTAGGTTGCACTCGTAAATGTACTATCTCCAGTAACACCATAAGAAAACCATTCTAAGAATTTACTGTCATTTTTTAATACAAGCGCGGCATTTGTGTTAGTTGCATTATTAAAGTAGTGAAATTTTAACCCAATAGATTTGCCGTCATCAAGTGTCCACTGTCCATCAGATGGAGTGTGAAGTTCTAGAATATTATCTGTGTAAAGAGTGTTAGTAGAATAAACATATGTTGCATTTCCGCTGAATGTAACATTTCCTAAAAATGTAGCTTCGTTATTTACTTTTAACTGTCCGCCAACATTTAGATTGCCACCAATTCCAACTCCGCCCGTTACTTTTAGAGCACCTGATCCAGTGTCTGTACTGGTAGTACTATTAGTAATAGAAATAGATCGATCCGTAGATGAACCCTGACTAGTAACATCTTGTAAAGTGGCGGTACTCCATATAGTAACTTCTCCGGTCGATGAGCTAACAGCAGTGCCTGTTCCCGGCGTTATTTTAGAAACGCCATATGTTTTTATTGAAGCAGTTGTTAAAACTAAATTGCCTTTACTATATACATCATCGCCAACCCACAATGTGCCGCCGATACCAACACCGCCTGCAACTACCAATGAGCCAGTTGAAGTACTGGTTGCTGAAGTTGAATTAGTGATTTTGATTGCGATATCAGTTGAATTTCCAAAACCAGTTACTGTTTGTAAACTTGCAGTGCTCCAAACAATTACATCACCGGTTGATGTACTTACGGCAGTACCAGTTCCTGACCTGAGAGAGGTTACTACAAAAGATCTTGCACTCGAAGTAGTAAGAACGAGACTGGATTTGCTGTAGATATCATCACCAACATACAATTTGCCGCCAATTCCTGCGCCACCGGTAACAACAAGTGCTCCAGAAAACGTATTATTTGCTACTTGAGTAGATGTAGAGGTTATGATACCTAATGTGGTTAGATTGCCAGTTGCTGCATCGATGCTTAATGCACCTGCCGTCAGACCATTGTGAACGTAAAAATAATTGTTTGCCACAGTTCCATATCTCCCTAACAGCAAATCTTAACGAAATTTTAAATTTCTATGTACATTTTATGAACCTTGATAGTATTTGTTGTATATACTCCCACTGCCTGTAAAATTACATTTCCAGTTGATGTATTTATATAAAATGTTACAATAGGTTCTGAACCAGTGAACACGGATGTACTTTGCAGATAAGGAGTAATACCATCATGTACTACTAATATTTCACTTGATTGATATTGATTAACAAAACTATTACTTGCACTAACAACATATTTTGCAGATCGATATGCACTCATTGAGAAAGTATCAATAGTAGCAGATGTTATTCCTACTGCTATTCCTGATAACTTTTGAACCAATGCGGCATTGTACATAACAATGTTGCCACCAAGATGCATATTACCGCCAATTCCAACACCACCAATAACTTGTAATGCACCAGAATTAGTTGACGTTGAATTTGTAGTAGTATTAATTATAACAATATTTGTAGTTGAATTTCCATAATCAGTTACCGTTTGTAAACTTGCAGTGCTCCAAATTGTAACAACACCCGATGATGTGCTAACAGCAGTACCGGTACCAGCATTTATTTTAGAAACGCCATAATTAGCTATTGTTGCCTCAGTTATAACATTACTGCCTGAACTTACGATTTTTCCGCCTACATACAGATCTCGTCCAATTCCTGCACCACCAACAACCTGAAATGCTCCAGAATTAGTGCTTGTGGCCGATGTGTTAGAATTAACAATTACTGTTCCGGTATTATAGATTGATAGGAGATCAACTTGACCATTGGTTCTAAACGCAGTATAAGCACCTGCTGTTGTCGCAATATTTGTAAATGGAAAAACGCCATCACTACCGCCATCATACACAAAAGATCCGCCGCCAACCGGATATGTACCACCTATCCAGACTGATCCAACAACTGTATTAGTGCTTACAACAATTAATCCACGATTTGAAATAGTTCCACCAACACCTACTCCGCCAGTGACTATCAATGCACCAGAATTAGTTGTTGTACTAGCAACATTGCTGTTTACATACACTTGGGTAGAGGTAGTAAAAACTACACTTCCAGTGCCGTCAGGATCAATATTAATATTAGAGTTAGTAGGAAAAGAAGTAATATTTTTAACAGCAATATAATTTCCTACATACAAACTGTCGCTAATACCAACGCCGCCGGCAACTGTTAATGCGCCAGTATTAGTAGAAGTTGATGATGCAGTATTTGTAATACTAATTGTATTAGTGGTTGAATTGCCTCTACCCGTTACTGTTTGGAGTGTACTAATATTCCAAATTGTTAGATTGCCGGTCAATGTATCAAGAGAAACCGATGTATCAGTTCCAGCAGTGGCAGTAGTAACTGCATAATTCTTAATAGTTGCTGTACTAACAACTCTTGCCAAATCTTCGTATATAGTTTTTGCATTAATTGCACCACCAACTCCCACGCCACCTGCAACGGTTAACGCACCAGTATTGGTAGAAGTAGATGATGCTGTATTTGCAATAATAATCGTATTAGTAGTTGAATTACCTCTACCAGTTATTGTTTGGAGTGTGCTAGTATTCCATACTGTTACTATACCAGTGGAGGTTGACACCGCAGTATCGGTGCCTGCCGTTAACTGAGAAACACCAAAATTTAAACTAGTGGCGGTAGTTAAAACTTCATTTCCCTGGCTATAAATTAAATTGCCAACATAAAGTTTTTTAGCAATACCAACTCCGCCTTTTATAACAACTGAACCGTTATCTGTGCCAGTACTATCAAGTGTACTATTGACTGCCAATTTAGTAGGAGATGTTAAAATCAGAGATCCTGTTGCTCGTACTGTAATATCGGAATTGTTATCTCCAGTAAGATAGGTTGTTGCAACAGTGTTAGCAGTAAGTTGACTACCTACACCTAATCCACCTGTTATAATTACTGCGCCAGATCCAGTGGAATTGCTATCAATATTAGAAGTAAAAAGAGTGGCGCTTGTAAATCTAGTAGGTCCGTTAACATCTAATCTATATTGAGGATCAGTGTTATTAATTCCAAGATAATTTAGGCTATTAAATCTTGCGACTTCTACATTTTTATTAGTAAACGCAATAATACTTGGAACCGCACTTGCAGACTGATTGGCATCAAGATATACCGAGCCACTGGAATCAGTTCTAAATCTTGCATAATTTGTTGTAGTACTTTCTAGTCTAATTCCTGCAGTAGAATTTTTAATGTGAATCTGATCATTATTAGACTGTGTGCCAATACTAATAGGACCTACAAAATAATTAGTAGCAGTTCCTAATATTTTTACATTACCACCAGCATATATGTCTTTGCCAATTCCAATACCACCTGTAACAGTAAATGCACCAGTAGTTGTAGAAACTGCATTTGTTGAACTAGTTAAATGAATTGATCCAGTTCTAAATTTTCCATAAGTAACTCCGGTGAAACTAGTTCCGGTGGTTACATCACTCCACCATTCAAGATCCTCAGTAACACTATTTAAAATTAATGCGCCTTGTGTGCCAGTACCATCTGGATAGACTCCTTTATAATAATGGAATCTAAATCCAATATTCTTAGCATCATCAGTGGTCCATAAAGTATCAACTGATGCAGTATTCGCCACATGTAATTCAACAATACTATCAGTGTACTGCGTATTTTGACTAGTAACATATGTAACAGTATTATAATATTGCACTGGTCCATAGAAACTAGCAGTGCTTAGTACATTTAACTTAGTTAAGTTGGCTTCAGTGATGTTTGCAACATTACTTGTTACTCGTTGGCCGTCAAAATATGAGTTTCCTGTAATGTTAACCGTACCAGTTCCAACCGAAGTAATGGTCAATATACCATTTTGTCTAGCAGAAGTTATGGTACTGTCAGCAAAATATACTTGTCCTATGGTACTAGTAAACACCAAAAGACCAGCGGGACCTGTTACTAATGTAAATCCAGTCTCAGTACTAGGAGTACGTCCCAATAGCGGCTGGGCCGTTTCGAGGGTAATAAAGAAGGTACCGGTGCCAGAAGTACCCACTAATCCTTTTGAGTTGTTTAATAGCGTAGGCATCTTACTGGTTAGCCGTCTCTAGAACACTGAGAGTTAATTTAATAACTCCCGGTGCATCTGCATATGCAATAACACTGTCCAAACTTTCAACAATTAACTTACCGGACAACAATGTGGCTGCATTATTAGTTGGTATTGGAAAATCTTTTACTTGCTCAGTTATTACGTTGCCGCTCTGTCCTCCATTTCCTTGTGTATCTGGCAAAACAGGCAAATTTCTATAATGAGAAAAGGTAATCAAATGTGTATTATCAGCATCAATATTAGATGCATTTGCCATAAGCACAATTGCCGTAACCCCTACTGGAGCAGTATATACTCTCGTAGATGAATTTGTAGTTAGTATTGATGTTTTGGTTTTAAACGTGTTTAACGGTAATAGTGCCATTTGTTTTATCCTTCAATTGCTAAGATGAATGGTGTTAGATTAGCAAATAGTGATTTTGTAAAGGTTCTACCTGACAATACACCGGTTGCCTGACTAATTACTAATCCTGGTCCAATTCTAAAATCTCCGTTTTGGTCAGTAGAAGTAAAGAATACTTTACCATTATTTAACTGAACTACTTCTTTACTTTGTACAGGATCTGCTCTGCCTACCTGTGGTAGAGATCCGTAATTTGTTCCGGCGCCAACATATTCAAACAAATAACCACTTGCAGACATATAACTTCTTTGGTAGAAAGTTACAATTGCATCATCCGGGAACAATGCTGGATCTGTAATATTTTCCTCAAGAGACACTACATGATACGTACCACTTGTAGCAAAATAACTCTTTCCGGCAATAACACTATTATAATTTCCACCCTTATCTAGATCGTAAATTATAGCATCTACAATAAATCCAACATCTCTTCTACATTTTGTTTGATTATATGGAAGATACTTGTTATTAATATATGCAATCACTTCTGCTTGAATAAACTTTCTATTATCTTGTAAAATAGTAGCTGCTGCGATTTTATTAGTACTGGTACTTCTTGTTAAAGAAATAGGAGTGTTCGCATATCCAGTAGGACCATCTTGTATTATAGTTTTAATCAGATTCAGATTAGTTTGAGCAAGATTTGATTCCACAGATGTTGCAGTTGTAGAAAATACACGAGCAACCTTGGTTTGTTTAGGAGTAATCGCCTGTCCTAATATAATCTTTGTTGTCAAAGAATTGATGTAATTATATGCATCTATCGTAGGAGTTATTTCATAATTTGAAATTGCAGACGAACTTGTATTATAACTGTAATAGTATACACCACTTTGAACAGCTTGGCGGTTACCTCCATATAGTATATCAAAACTCACAGAATCAACAATATATCCAATATCTCTACGATAGTTGGCCTCGTTATATGAAAATCCAACCGTTGTAGAATTAATATATGCAATAAACTCGTCTTTAATATAATTTTTGTTTGACTGTAGCAAATTATAGGCATTAATGACATTTACATTAGTACTTGAAGTTAAGCTATTTGGTTGAATTATGTCCGATACACTAGCTGTACCATTTACAAGAATGTCAACAATTGTGTTAAATTCCGTTTTTACCTTATATACTTCTAAGTTACTTCCTATATTGCCACTAGTAACCTGTGAACTTACACTTTGGTATCTTGTTCCAGTGGTTGATAGTATAATTTGCTGAGTCAAACTACTAATATAACGAATTGCAGATGTAGTTGTATTAATTTCAGAAGGAAGAGTTCCTGAATAACCACCTTGATTCCAATATTGTAATCCTGCAAATGTCGATTGACTACTAGTACTGAATAGTATATCTTGCGCAATCGCATCAACAATTAAGCCAGAGTCTCTTGAGCACTTGTCTTCACTATAGGTAAATCCATAATTTGTTATATTAACAAATGATACTACTTCATCTTGGATAAATGCTCTATTTTTATTAAGTAAGCTAGCGGCGGAAGCTGCTCCAGATGGAAGAACTCCTGTTCTTGTAATAGCAGGAGCACTATCAGGACCATTTACAATTATACTTCCTATAAGAGCAAGTCTATCAGTAATAAATGTAGTTGCGCTACTTCCACCCACAAGACTATTATCAAAAATTTGCGCAGCCTTGCCGTACTTATTAGTAACTGTTGTATTTGCAACAATATATTGGGTGATTGTACTTAGATACTGTAAACTATATAGTTCTTCGACATTTTGAGGACTTGGCAACAGTGAATATCCTGCGCCAATTGGATCTATACTATTTGGAATAATTGCGTCAGAAACACCCGCTGTTCCATTATTTAAAATGTTTAGAATTACATCAAAGTCTGAACCTATTGTTTTTGCTTCAATTTCAGTAGAATAAGGAAGATTCGTTACCTGTGTGCCAGTCGAATATCCAGGAGACACAATACCTTGTACAACATTTTCAGCAATACTCTTTAAATAGCTTATCGCAGCGGTAGTAGTAGTAATCTCACTGGCAATACCGCCAGTATAACCGGTTTGATTCCAATATTGCATACCTGAGAATGTTGACTGACTTGATGTTGAGTATAACAAGTCTTGAACCAATGAGTCAACAATTAAACCTGTATCTCTTCTACAAGTGGCAGTGGTATACGACAACAGCGGATAATTATTTGAAACAAACTTTATTACTTCCGCTTGAATGAATGACCTATTTGCGCTTAAAATCCTAGCAGCATTTAGCACATTAGGATTAGTTGATCTATTTAAACTTATCGGAGTTTTTGCATAACCAGCTGGTCCATTTATAATAATATCGTTTATAATACTAATATTATTTGTAACACTGTTTGCCTCACTAATTGTGCCATAATTTCCATTTTTAAATTGAGGAATAACCGTTTGCAATGGTGTAATCGTTGTTCCTTGAATAATTTTATTCGATAGTGTTCCAATATAATTAAATGCAGCGACAGTTGCAGTTGTTTCTCCAGGTATAGATGTAGATCCTGCAAAATTGTAGTAATATACACCACTTTGTGTAGCTTGCCTATTTCCTCCGTACAATAAATCAAAACTTATTGAATCAACAATATATCCAACATCTCGATAACATGTTGATGTATTATATGAGAATCCCAACGTCTTAGTTGCCTCAACGAATGCAACTGTTTCTTGTTGTAAGAATGTTCTATTGGCCTGTAGTAAGTTATATGCTTTAAGAACACGATTGCTGCTAAATTTATCTTCCGCAACCGTACTTGATAGAACTGTATAATAAGCATTGCCGCAAGTGTATAAACTAAAATAGTTTGAGTTATTAGGATCGCCGCCCCCTGAATTTAATGGATAATTTAAAGTAACACTTTGGTAAGAAACATCTGCAACAAGTGTGCCTGGTACTATATAAGGTTCACCATTACTATCGTATGTTCTGCCAAACTGATCTCTTACAAATACTTTCTGTCCAATTACCATTCCGGTATTATCAATTCCAGAGATTGTAATAGTTCCAGTTGTCAATGTAGCTATACTAGTGTTTCCTGATAAGAATCCAGGAAGTCCTTGATTATTAACAAAATCAGCAGGAGGTTCAACTTCCATAACTAGCGCAATATGTGGGCGCAGTCTTGGGTCAGCAATATAAACCTGCACTGTTCCTCTTTGAGGATAAAATCCATTAGGAAAATAAGGCAGAACCGGCGGATTCTTGATATATCCAGAGAATTCTCTAAATCCATATCCCTTAGCTGCCAAACATATATCACCAAAGTTACTATTGGAGTTAGTTATTGAACAGATACCACCATTCTCAACGGTCACTGCATCACTACAGAAAATAGTAAACACAGAAACTAACTGAGCGTATCCATTGTTAATAACGTGAACGCCTCGGCCGCCCTGATTCACTTGAGTATACGCATCATAAACAAATGACTTAATCGGACTTCTGTCTGATATTACTTTACCGTCAACAAGACTTCCACCCATTGACCCAATTGGATTAATTCTACGCTGTTGCCATCTATCAGGAACATCGTTGTCAAGTAGAGGAAATACAGCAGTTTCTCCAAAATATAGAACAGTACTATCACCAAAGCCAATGGTACTTTGGCTGATGTCTACTTGATATACTCCAGTAGTTATAGTTGTTATATTAGTAATAACTGGTGCAATTTTAATATCGTCAGGACTTAGGCCAGTTTTAATAAAAATGCCATTTCCTTGTGATATTATTGGAGCAACTCCTGGTCCCTTTTCAATTATGTCTGAAATAATATTAAAGTTTCTAGTTATTGATAGAGTTGCTTGTGATCCCTTAGAATAGAATGGTAAAAATACCTGAGCATTGTTTACCAGCATTTCACTAACAAAGGCGTTAACTTCTTTTTGAATAAAATCCCTGTTAGCAGACAGAAAATTAGCAGCATTTTGAACAAAAACATTGTTGCTTCTAACTAGTCCAATTGGAGTTTTGGCACCAGCTGTTTGTGGACCTCTGTTAATGATATTGACAATTTTGTCAATATTCACAGAAATGGCATCAACTTCTATTTGTGTTGCAGGAGAAAGTCCAGTTACCTGAGTTGATGATGTTTGGTAAGTTGTACTTATTCTATTATTAACAACGATATCTGACATCAATCTTTTCATGTATTGATATGCAAGTGTGGTGGCAGAACGCTCTTTAGGTAATGCAGTACTTACATTACTGTATCCCCAATAGTAAACTCCACTTTGAATTGCCTGTCTGTTTCCACCATAAAGAAGGTCAAAACTAACTGAATTTAGAATATATCCAACGTCTCTTCTGCAAGTTTCAGGATCATACTGAAATACTAGATATTTGTCAATATAAGCAATTGTTTCTGCTTTAATAAAATCTTTATTTGCAAGAAGATTTTTAGCAGCATATTCCTTCATTATTTCGTTAGTTTTAGTCAAACTGATAGGCTGCTTTACATCAACAACTCCAGGACCATACTCAATGATATCAGTAATTCGTGTTACTATTTCATCGATATCATCGAACACTGTAATATTTGATGATGTAGTAGTGTAAACTTGATCAACTGTTGTTTGCAGAGCATTAACTGGATCATTTCTGATAATACTGCTACTTAACCCAAGAATAAATTTATAGGCAGATATTACCTGTTCGATTTCATTTGGAACAGCAGTACTACCGTTGAAACTATAATAATATACTCCGCTTTGAATTGCTTGTCTATTTCCACCATAAAGAAGATCAAAACTTACCGAGTCGATCATATATCCCACATCTCTGTAGCAAGTGGATGTATTATAAACAAATCCAGGTGACTTAGTTGCTTCAACATATGCAACAGTTTCTGCTTGTAAATATGCTTTATTTGCTTGAAGAATATTATATGCATTGTTTACAGTAGAGCTAGAAGATGCAACGATTCCGTTTGAAATAATTTGATCTGTTGTGCCTGTTGTTCCATTTAGAATTATGTTTGTGATTGTAGTAAATTCTTTGGTCAGGAACGATTGTTCTGATGCTCCTGCCGCAGGAAGATTAGTTACTGGTTGAACTCCTGCGTATCTCACTCCACTCGAGGTATTATTCACAATTACATAACTAGCAATTTCTGATAGATGAGATATTGCATTTACTGTAGCTGTTACTTCGCTTCCAATATCTCCAGTATATCCGCCTTGATTCCAGTATTGCAATCCTGCAAATGTTGACTGACTTAAAGCGGTTGTAGGGAAGTTGAGATCAAGAACAATACTATCAACAATCAATCCAACATCTCTTGCACAAGTTGCAGTAGTATATCTGAAATTTTTATTTTGTTCTACCCAAGCAATTGCTTCTTCTTTTAGAAAATTAACATTGTTTTGTATCAAATCATATGCAGTAATAACGGATGCTGTTGTACTAGGTGTCAATCTATTTGGAACAATTAAATTAGTCACTCCAACCGTTCCACTAGTCAAAATATCAGTGATAATGTTGAATTCGTTTCGTATGATAGTGACTTCAGCTGCCGTTGCAGTAGAAGTCGCAGTAACTTGAGAAACAACATTTTGCAGAGGAGTAACTAGTTGATTCAAAATAATTCGCTGTGTCAGGCTACTTATATATTTGATGGCATTGGTGGTAGTGGTTATCTCGTTGCCAATTTCTCCAACATAGTCACCATGATTCCAATATTGAATTCCTGCAAATGTTGATTGACTGTTGCCTCCAAATAAAAGATCTTGTGCAATTGCATCAACAATTAGGCCAGTATCACGAGCACATTTAGTAGAATTAAATGTAAATGCAGTAGTAGTTACTGTTGTATTATTGACAATTTGCAGACTTATATCTTTTGCGCGAGAGAGAGCATTAACTGTTTCTGTTATCTGTCCAGTAACAGCACTAATATTACCAGTCCAATATGTTTTGCCGGCTTCAATTGTCTTGGCGTTCGCGTTAAGAATAATGTCCTGACTAATAGCATCAATTATTAATCCCGTATCTCTATAGCACAAATCTTCTCTGTACACAAAATCTGGATATGTAGAATTAACATAACTCACAACTTCGTTTTGTATAAACGATCTATTTGATTGTAATAATACTTCTGCCGACACTGATCCCCAGTCTGGACCGTTACCAGCTTGAATTTGCGGAGCACTAGATGGACCACTTTGAACTACTGTTGAAATTATTCCTATTAGATTTGTAATAACCGAGCCAGCAGAAGAACCACCTGTTAAATTGTAATTGATTACCTGAGGAGCTAGCTGTGCTTGTCCTAATAAATTTGTCGCAGTATTATTTGCAATAATATATTGTGATAGCGTATTGATATAATTAATCGCACTGGCAGTTTGTGTAATTCCATCTGCAATTACACTAGTAACACCGTCCCAATATAACAATCCACCTTCAACAGATTTTTCATTTCCACCAAATGCAGCATCATAAGCAATATTTTCAACAATTACTCCAATATCTCTACGATATGTTGCTTTATTATAAACAAAAGTAGGATAATTAACACCTATATATGCAATAACTTGTTCTTGAATAAATGGCTTATTAGCAAGAAGAAGTGTTCTAGCATTAATATGACTTTGAGGAGTCGGTCCAGCATTAATACTCTGACCAACAGACAAGGTACCTTCACTTAATACGACTCTCAGTGTAGTTGTATTAACTATCCAGGTTGCTGTTCCAACAGCCTGTGGAATTTGCACGGTCTGATTTGGCAGAAACATTGTGCCATCTTGTAACCAAGGTCCACTTTGGTTAGTACAATTCTGTATATATGGCGAATGATAAAGATCAATCTTTTGTGAGCTATAGTTAGGAGGAAATGCAGTAGCATATGCTCCGCGATTTGTTCCTGGCTTATATCCTGGTCCTGGAAGCAATCCACTTTGACCATTTGCAAACAACATTTGTGCTAGATAACACCCAGATTGAACATGAAACAAATCTTGTGTTTTGTTTATTGGTTCAATTACTGTTGTTCTAAGATCGCTTCCAATAACGGATGTATATGGTTTTAATTCAAGTGGATTATTTTCATAATATCTACCAGCAGCAACTTTAATACTTGTGCCAGGTTGATAAAATGGACTCCTGAGTGCTCCAGTAATTGTTCTACATGCACGAGATGGATCTTGGGCGCGACCATCATTCGTATCGCTTCCATCCATAGTAACATAGAGAACATTACTAGTTATAGGAGCAGTTCCTAGTGGATTATCTCCCCAAATTCTAACAGGACCATTTAAATTTATAGTAGGATTTGTAATATCGGTTATATTAACATCTTGCTTTAGCGGCATTCCGATATTAATTTCTTGGCCAGCTGGACTCACTAGCTTACTTGCTATGAGTGAGTTAACGTATGCGGTAGCCCATGACTGCTGTTCAGATCCTATATTATATTCATTGTCTGTTTGAGGAACAATATCCGATATGACATTTGCAAAAATTCCAACAACATCTGAACCTGAGCCATTGCCAATTTGGACGTTTCCACCGGCAGTAATATTTCCAACAGCATGAATATTACCTTCAACTGATAGATTATTTCGCATCACTATATCGGTATCATCTCCTCCAGAGGAGATAATCAAATTACCAACTGTGTTAAGAATAATACTGCTAGTGTTTGTTGCAGTGAAGGATATATTTGCTATTCTAGCGTTATTTTGTACATCTAAATTATATTGAGGAGTTGCATTTTTAACGCCGATGCGTCCATTAGTAACGTCTAGATAAAGTAAATCTGTTTCAACTGCTAAGTTCCGACCATCGCGAAGAAGATTATTCGCGAGCAGCGGACCAGTAATACGACCTATGCCCATACTTGCTCCCCAATACACCGTGTTTCACGGATAACCACATTACATTGCGGGTTTACCACAGTCCGGCTGTCATTTATGACAGTACTATTATTTAGCTGATTTATGAAAAACTATGTTGTTAGGGAGCAAACGGAGGTGTATATCCGTCAAATCCTAATATAGCAATCACTGGTTTAGTGGGAACAGGTAATGAGTCTTCGACAAATTTTATATAAGTTCCTGACGAAAAACTAGTGGTCAGACTATCACCAGTGTTTATTGTACCAATTAAAGCATTAGAAATAGATATTGTTGAGTTAGTAACATTAACGGAGGTAATAGTTGTACCAACAGAAATTGCATTTCCAGAATGAGTAATTATATTTGAAACGTTAAAATCTGCAACAGATTTTACTGTTAGAACTGTACCAGAAACAACTCGAACTGTAGCAGTTGTTGATGTTGTTATAGGCGAACTTATTAGCGTATAATTTAAATTAGCAATTTGAGGCACATTTTCTACAAAAACTACTACATTTTGTGGCCTAGTAATATCCACATTATAGCTCAGAGGTCCAAATATGGTATTTGCATAATTGCCATTATAAAATATTTGTTGAGATATTTCCGACTGTCTAACCGTTTTTATAACTTGCCATTTGCCACCAACATATGCCTCTAATTCACCACCAGAAGATCCAATACTAGAATTGTAACGAAGTTGGCCATTGTTAAGAACACCAGGCCGTTGAGCAGTAGTGCCTGCTGGTATCTGTATACTTTTTGTGGTATCTGTTACAATTCTGCCATCGGTTTCGACAGCAAGCGAATTGTTCATAGGATCCTTGCTATCAATTGAGAGGCGTTTATAAAACTTCATTAGCCAGTTACCATCAAACTTGCAGTTGCAACAATTGTGTCAGAGACACTGGCAGTTGCCCATAGTGCATCACCTGCATCTAGAATCAATCTTTCCGTGTCTAGGACAAAAGTTTCTCCCACAGGAACTGTGACGTTGTTTATAACTTGTGTACTAGGACTTGGATTAAGCCCACTTGCAACCGCATATACTTTAATAGTAGCGTCTGTACTGGTAGTAATATTACAAAACATCACGGTAGTAATCGCGGTTTGAAAAGTGGCTGTAAAGATAGCCGCTACCGGTGTTGTAGCTAATGTTCTGTTTATTATCATGAAATTTCCTAAAAAATTATACTATAAATCAATGCTTTTCTACGACTGATAAACTCATCCTGTAGGACTCTGCCTGATGTACTACTATTTATATAATAAAGACCGGTGCCTCCTCCAGCTGGATCATCCGAGTATATACCAGTTTGTCCTGATTGAGGTATTGGCACATCTCCATTTGCCTGTAACAATAATGGAGAATTCAATTTTACTTGGCCGCCTGTATTAGCAAATAATACTAAATCAACATAGGGCAAAACTGGAGAAATTTGTGCGGCAACAATATCTATTGTGCCTACTAAAGCAGTAGAAGTTGTTATGTTAAGAACAATTGTTCCAGTTGTAATATTTGTTTTTGTAACAGGATTACCATTAAGAACGCCTAATATCGCACTAGGAATACCTTCGGTAGCAGGATTAGTCAATGTTAGATAGTTAGAACCAGTGACAATACTAAATGTACGTTCAGTGACCGAATATTGTTGAATTTGGTCAACATATGCCTTATTAGGAATATCGTCAGCATCTATAACACGACTGGCGTAATTATTAGTACCTGAAACACTAAGTACTCCCACTGGATTTTCTGCACCGAGAAGATTTAATCGATTTCTTAAAGGACCCTCAGTAAATCCGTCATAATCACCGAGTAAAATTTTATTAACTTTAATTGCGCTGTAGTTTGCTGAATTTCGAGGTCCAGTTCTAAATTCAAAGTAACCAGTAGAAGTAGTTGCTCCTCCAAATCCAGTCCAAGTACCACCTTCATACCACTGTATAAATGCTGATGGATTTGGAGTTCGATCAATGTCAATTCCTGAAACAAGAGGACTGCCAGGTAATGTAAATGTATTTCCTTGATTTAATGTAATCGAAGGATCTTTAATAGTGACTGTAGTAGAAGATGTTTCTGTCTTAGTTCCTAATACGTACAAATCACCGGTGATCACAACTTTAGAGTTAGTATACGAAGATGGCATATCATAGCCAGCACCAGTGGTATCAACAACTAGAACATCTGTACCAGAAGATGACTGAATTTTATAATTACCATTTACTCTTGAAACAGTTGTAGCCATTGATATTTTCCTCTGTAATATTTATACGGAATAAACAGTTAAAGACACCGAATCCAGATACATTTCACAGTTGTGTGGATAAAATGGATGACTTTGAAATTTTAATATTATTCCAAAACTAGGATCGGTTAACATACTTGGCGTAACTTCTGATTCCCATAAATCAAATTCACCACCATAATAAGTATCATTTAACAAAAGAAAATGCCCCTCACTATCAGTGATATATGAAAAGTTATTTGCTCCAATCGCAGATCCTTGATATGTTAATTGAATTATATCATCAACGATTCTTCCGTTTCGTTGTGCTTTAACATTTAATTTTATTCCAGTAATTGTATTCAATAAAGGAATATTAAAACCCGTACAAGTCAATGTCCATGTTGAATTTCGCAAATCACCAGTTGCAGGATTTGAAATATGCAATAGTGGTTTATTGGTTTTCCATCTTGAACCCAGGAGATATTCAGAATTACCTATTGAGTATTGCGTCCATCCAATTTCTTGATCGGGCAAACTACTTGTTTGAATTACTTGCGATGGATAATAGGTAAAGTTCATTCATTGACCTTAAAAATTGGGGGATTTCTCCCCCAATTTCTGTTTTTAAGCGTTAGAAAGAGTGACAATAGTGCCTGTTGCTGCACCAAGAGTCCATTTAGCAGATCCAGTTTTTACACCGTCTGTGCCAGTTGTTAGAGTTACTAATGCAGTACTAGTACCCGAACGATCTGTTAAAGTTACACGACGAGCAGTTAGCTTAAGAACATAATAAGTTGAACCACCAAAGTCAGTTGCAATCAAATGCATTCCGCCTGGTTCTAGCACATGATTTGTTCCAGTTCCTGCGCTTAGTTTAACTACGCCTCGACCCTGTGAATTCTGTACCAAATATTTACGGCTTGAATCCTGCTTAAGGATATCGCCGCCAGTAACCGCGGAACTTCCGGTTGTTAGATATGTAGTAATTCTAAGTGCATTTTGAGTAGTAGTAGTAAGAGCAGAAACAATTCCTGCAAATCCAGTACCAACATCAACGAAGTTAACAGATGTCGAAATTGCGGTAGCATTTGGCCAAGTTAAGTTAACTGCTGCACCAGTGAATGAAGTTACATAGGTAGCACTTGCACTAATACCTGTACCAATTACCTTCATACCAACATAGATACCACTTGTAGTAGCAGGATAAATTACAGTAGTAGCAGATGTACCAGTTGTAACTTTTGTAACAGCAGATGCAGTTGAGATTGATAATGTACTAGTTGCAGTATAACCAGTACCAGAATTAGCAATAGTAACAGCAACATTGCCAGCGGCATTAGCAGTCGTGGAAACTGTTGCACGAATACCACCAGTGATATTTGGAGCAGAGATTGTTACAACAGCACCTTGTGAGTATAGCGTACCACTGTTTGAAACTGATACAGTTGCAATGCTTTCTCCGCCAACACCAGTAAGACCACCAGTGGCAAAATTATTATATGGTCGGTTTAAGTTACCGAAAAACTTACTATTAATTGGACGTCCCATTTGTTTTCTCCTTGATGTGTCATTCTATGACATACGCAGCGGGTTTCTGCATAATACTTTTTAAGACCTGACAATCTATTTAGTCAAAGTAAGGTGGTTCGCAGTTGTTCTATATGACTTATCATTTGTTTTGTATTATTTTTAATATTATCTATGTCCGGATCATTTTTATCTGGATATACAACATTGACAAATTTAGTAGCATCCGTAATAAAATCATCCATCTGAGAAACAATAGCAGGATATTGGTGATGTCTTTTCATCTTTGTGTAAAGATTATGGACTCTCAGAAGTAGGGTATATTCTTCTTCATAATTCGTACTAATTCCTGATATTGCATTCCATGTTTTATTTTTATCAGTTATCTCGAATATTCTCACTTGCCGAATCCTTAAAATCTGAAGATAGTTCTATATCCTTAAGAAAGTCTGTTAAACTCTCAACACGGCGTTGACTTTTTTTCTGAAAGTGCTTGAGTATCATTAAATTGTCAACATCTACCTGTATCCATCCTGGACCAGGCTTTTCTTCAGATTCAATAATTTCAACGCCCTCGACAATTTTTATTTCATATATTTTGCCATTATGTTCATATAGTTTCATCGTGGTTCCTTAAATTTGCAATTGTCGCCATGCCAACGTTTGTACATGCCCACGCTCATAGATTTGTCACAATGTTCACATATTTTCTTTTGCTGAGACGGATGACTGCCTTCTGCCAGCATTTTTTCATTGCTTGCACTGCCAAGAAAATTATGTGTACCCTCTGAAATTCGTTTATTATTTGCATCTGGACCTAGCCAGTTATGCCGACCTTCTTCAACTAATTTTTTATTAAGTTTACCTTCATAGTTAGGACTATTACCATTTTGCCAATGATGAATTCCTTGCTCACTTCTCCATATACTGGGATTGTTGGTTTGAAATATATTGCATCCTTCAGATGCAGTTTTTCTAGATATAGAACCATCTTTATTAGGATTTCTTGAGCCTAACCAATTGTGTGTCCCGTCTTTTGATGCAATTAGTTGTCTATCTTTTATTTCTTCAATCCTTTCTGGATTCTTTTTTAACCAATGATTATCACCACTAATTTTTGAAGCAGTTTCTGGATTATTCATTGGATTAGCATTGCCGGTCGCATATCCAGTACTAACATTGCTCATATTCATGCAGTTTGGTTTTCCATAATGTTCTACTAGATATTGATTTTCTAACCTAATTAGATGATCATAATCTTCGGCAAATTCTAGAATTTCCCTAGTCAATACTGACTTATCTTTGATAGACCTGGGCCATCTTCCCGATCCAATATAACCATCATCTATATTATCGGTACTATGACGACCAATGTAGTATTTGCCATTAACGTGAGTTGTTTTGTATATAAAATGTTTCATCTTATATTTATTATAGTCTGCTGCATTGCTATTATTTTTAAATTCTATACAAAAAGAAAGCGCGACTTTCGCCGCGCTTTCAATTTTTTGTACTTGTGAGTTAAACTTACTTGAAGCTTACGTTTGCAGAAGTGATTGAAACCTTGCCCAAGTAATCGGCAGCATTTCCCAAACTCGATGCAGTATTTGTCAATTCGATGTAGCCGTAGCGGGTCAAGAAACCAACAACTGGTTCAAAAGTTGCTGGGTCAAGAACAACACCTGAACTCATTAGAGGAATATATGGGCAGTAGAACGCAGCAGCGTCTGCTTCGCTCGAACCCTTATAACCAATAAGAACCTGGTTGTCGTCGTCGCTATCTGGACGATATGCATCAACATAAACGCGCATAGCACCGTTTAGAGTACCAACGAACTTAGTGTTTGTAGGTGCTTCAAAAGTACCTTCAGTTGTACGAGCAAACGCAGAAGTGGTAGCTGACTGTAGGATTGTTAGTGCCTGGTTAGACACAACAGCCCAGTTACCAGCACCACGACGAGTACGCTGTGCAATCTTGTTGCTTACGCGGTTAATCTGAATTGCAAGAGCAGCATGTTCGTCACCAACGAATGTTGCTGTACCAGAAACAAGTGACTGGTCATATGTTTCTTCGACTGATGCAAGAGCACGGAGTGATGCAAGGATTTCCTGATCGATTTCAGTTGTGATTTCCTGTGCAAGAGCTGCCATGATTTCTGCTTCGATGTCAATGCCCTGCTGAGCCTGTGCATCTTGAGCAGCTTCGAAGGTCCAACGAGCAGAGAGCTTACGGCTCTTTGCTTCAACTGGTGCCTTCAAGATCTGAATGCTCATTCTACGACCTGGAGTACCTTCAAGCTGTGCAGTTGAAGTTGCCTTTGGAGCTGATGCAGAATCATTACCTGAGTATGCAGCAGCAATCTTGAATGGTGATAGTGCTTCTTCACCAGCAACTACGTCTGATGCGTTATCAGCATAACGAACACGTAGAGTGTGGATCTGAGCAACTGGACCAGTCATTGGCTGAACACCAACGATTTCGTTAGCAATAACAGTTGGCATAACACGTCGAATTACTGGAAGAATGACGCGGTTTAGTGTAGCAATGTTGCCTGCAGAAGTCGCACCAGAGGAAGCGCTTTCTGAAAGGTAACGACGTGTATTATCTAGGCATACAGACATCGAAGCTTTGCGGGTCCCTTGGAGGCCTTCAAGCAGAGCTTCTTTGGTTTCTGACCATCTTTCGTTCAGAAGTTGTGACATTTTTTTCTCCTTGAAAATGTTATTTTAGACCCGCCAATTTGCGGATATCTACTATATTATCTAAGCCTACCTCAGTATTTTTTACGTTACGATCACCAACTGCTTCTGTTAAAACAGCAGAAGTTTTTGGCTTTCGTGTTTCGCCTTCCATGACTGCGGGTAGGTATTTATCGAAGGCTCCTGCTAAACGATTGGTGTCTACTGACTCCAATAGTTCACGCATGATTCCTTTTTTATCAGCACTTAGAGGTGCTAATAGTTCACCCATTACGACTTTACGCTCCATCAAATCTTTCTGAACACGAAGTTCGCGTTCTTTGGATTCTGCTAGTTGGAGAGCTTCTACCTGGGATGATTTTGCTTCGGCAATTTCAGCATCTTTCTTATTGATGATCTTCAACAATTTTGATGTTTCTGACTTTTCATTAAGAAAACTGTGCTGGAATTCTTGAGCGTATGCTTCAAAAATACGACGTCCAAAGCTGCTTGTTCGAGCAGAATCAATATCTTCACGCAACTGATAAATCTCATTACGTAAAGTTGCTTCTACTGTTTTCTGTACAGTTGTAGATGCGCGTTTGATGAATTGTGTTTTAACTTCGTCAAGTTTTGCCTTAGCACCTGCTACTAGCTTGACTTTAGTTTCAGCTAGATCACGCTTGTCTTCGGCAAACTCAGAAATTTCTCTTGCAAGTGCGTTTACAACGAACTGCTCAAGCTTTTCAAAATTCTCTGCGACTTTTACTCGGTCGCTTTGGAATTCTTTAAGTTCATTAGCTAATTGATGAGTAACAAAAGATTCCATCATTCTGGTGTCACCTTTCATTTTTTCAACATACTTGGCACGGGTTTCGGCCAAAGCACGTCTATCCTCAGCAAATTCAGTAATTTCTGCGGCCAATCTTTCACTTAGCATTGAATTCATAGATTCAATGATAACGCCTTTGTCGTGTTCGTATTTTTGAGCAAATTCTTCACGGAGTTCGGCTGTGACTTGGTCGCGATTCTCTTGGATTCTTAGATCAAAAGCTTCTTGGACAGCAGAACGAACTTGTTCTGACATCATGCCGCTTTCTACTAACTGTTTGAATGCATCCAACATCTATTTCTCCTCGGGCTTATTTTAGACCTTTAATAATCTGCACGATAGATTCTTGCAGATATTTTTGGGCCTTTGGATCTTCTTTAACTTCTTGCGCAACTCTCCAACTTTGATATCCGCCCTTATTATTCATAAGATGCTCGTATACAGGAGTTGGATAAGCTCCAGGCGCGCTCGGCTGGGCAACAATATCAACAGTGATAATTTCAAAATCAGAAACTTCTCCAGTTCCGTCTTTAACGTTTCCGCTACCTCTGGAACTTACGCCAAGTTTTACGCCTGATTCTAACATTGTCTTGATGAGATTACCCATAGGAGTTGGCAAAATTTTCATCTTGCCATATCCATTAGGACCGTCCATCCACATTTCTGTAATCATGTGCGACACACGGTCTAAATTTACTTTAAGATCATCTGGATGGTCAACTTCTCCGAGAACACTATATCCGTTTTGAATCTGGTCATTCAATGTCTTGACAGCATTGCCAATTTCATTAACTGGATAAACACGCTGATTAGCGTTGCGGATCCCGCCTTGGATGCAAATGCCTTTTAACCAAAGATTTTTACCATTCTCTCCATCATTTTCTAAAATGACGCGAGCTTGGTCAAAACTCAAATGTTCTCGTAAGTAGCGCGACATCGTGATTCCTTACTTTGCTCTATTAGGGGCGCCAGTTATAGGACTTTTGGTGATTACACCACCTGTCTGACCTGCTTTGTCGCCGCCGGCAACTGCACCAACTCCAGCACCTTCTTTGTTGCCTGGCTTCTTAGCCTGGCCCCAAATGTTCTTTGTGGTACGACCTTTATTCTGGGAATTTTCAAAGTTGCCAGCGTGAGGATAATCACCGCCCTTCTTAACTAGACCGCCAACTTTACCCTTTGGTGAGGTACCATCTTCGTCAGTGCAATCGCCTGATTGTGCAATATTTTTTGCATTAGCACCACTGGTTGGTTTACCAGATCCTGAACTAACTACACTCTTGCCTTCTTTAGGAGCAGACATTGTTTCGCCTGTTCGACCGCCTACAAGACCGCCATCCATTGTTGCAGTGATCTTTTCGATGTATTCACGCATGGTTTCACCCTGGCTCTTGCGGGATTCAAACGGCATTTTTGACTCTTCATCTTCTGATTCTTCGTCATCTGACTCTTCATCATCGGCTGATTCTTCTTCATAATCTGACTCTTCGTCATCTGATTCTTCATCATCAAAATTACCCATTGAGTCCATATCTGAATCATCTTCTTCGGAATCAAGATCGAGCGAGCCACCGTCTAGTATTTTTTGAAATGCGGCTTTTAGCTCTTCTAGAGAATCTGTTAGATCATGAATATCGTCTTTAGTAGCAGGCGCATCTTCATCTTCTTCATGACCCAATTCGTCATCATGTTCATCACCAAACTCGTGATCTACAACATCGTCCTCAAAGTCATCAGTTTTGTCCTGAATAGGGAATTCATCACCAAATTCATCACCTTTTGCGAATTCGTCAACATAACTTTCGTTAGTATCATCTTCTGATTCTTCATCTTCTGAATCTTGCTCTTCTTGTTCTTCTTCAGAAAGAATTTTTTCATAAATACTGCGTGACATTTCTACGACAATTTCATGAAATAGCTCGTCAGCCTTTGCTTTTTCTTCATTTACAATTAAGTCTAATAGTTGTTCAAATTTAGACATAAATTAATCTCCTTGATAATGTGTGGATTGTTTTGTATATTTACAAATAACGCTAAAATAGCGGGTGGAATGCACCTAAAATAGAGGTTTTTGATTTTTACTGGGCAAAATTATATTTATAAAAAATAAAAAATTTTACATCATAGGTGCTGCATCTTGTACAGGTGGAATAGCATACATGGCTCTAATTAATACCATATCTTCTTCGATTTCTTGCTCACGCGCTTCACCTGCTAGGCGAAGCTTGTTTATCATTCCCAGTGTTAGACGAGTCTTTCTAGTACTATTGACATCTAGAATACTTTTATCGTCTCTAGGATCATAACGACGGTCCTGTTTCTGATCAGGATCTTTGTCATTGAAATATATGAATTCTCTTAGCAGCATATGATTATTTATACTTACATCGGCGGAGGAGCTGAAGTAGCTCCTGGCGTTGGTGCCGCTCCTGGAGCTGGTGGTGCCGCTCCCGTATCACCGTCTGTCATTCCTTCTGGAGGAATACCAGCATTATCAATTGCACCTAGATCCATTGCTGCACCACCTGCTGTAATTCCCGCTGATCTCATTTCCGCACTAGCACCTAGTCCCTGATGAATATTTTCCAGATTTTCCTCTCTCCACAACTTTTGATTTTCTGCAACTTCTTCTTCGCTCATACCTAAGAAACGCTTTAATGCAAATCGCTTACTAATAAAGGCTACCTCTGACATACTTGCAAACGTGGAAACCCGAACGGTGTCCATTTCTGCTTGGCGATATGAGGCAAAGTTCTGAGGAGGATTAAATTTAATATCAAAAATATTAGGATCAACATTAACCCCTTTGTTAAAGAGATACAATTTAAATTCATTATCAAAGTGCTCGTTTAAGATTCCTTGTAATCTCTGACAATATTTGTTGAATCTCAACTCTTGGATATAGGCGGTTCCCACTCTACCATCGTTAAAGGCAGAGCCTCCATCATCAGGACCGGTGGGAAGGTAGCTGCTAGGAATACGCAACGCTCTAAAAAGCTTATTAGTAAAGTACCGTAAATCATCTATTTCCCCCAAATTTGATCCGCCTGGAAGAATTTCAACTTTACTACCTCTTCCCTCCGCAGTTTGTGGAAAGAAGAAATCATCACCTATTGCTAATGGGTTGTAGCTAGTGTCAATAACGCTTGTTCCGCCACCGGTCAAACTAGGAATTCTTCGTTGATTTACTTCGTTCTTGACTCTTTCAACAAAGCTCATTGCTAGGTGACTTGGCATGTTACCAACGTCAATATAAAATACTCTACGCTCTGGAGCACGTTGCACACGATAAATGATAATCGCGTCTTCAAGTAATTCTTTTTGCTTATAAACTTTAAAAATACTTTCTAATAGACTGTTACCAAAGGGAAAATTATCATCTAATCCTTCACTCATCGATAGGTGAATTACATGTTTGGCATCTATAGCATACTGATTTTGATTAAGTTGAAATCTGGTTCCAACATTTCCTGGAATGCTTCCAGCCATGCCTCGTTGCTGAGTGCCAGCAGTCATGTAATTGGTGCCTCCTGGTGTACCTGAGGTATTACTAGGATTAATCTGAGTTACTGTCAAATTTTGCAAATTAATATTAAGATCTCTAATTACATATTGCTCTGGTAATTTTCCACTGCTTTCATTGACAATGATTTTATCAACTTTTGATGGATCAATATACATCCACTCTTGGGTTTCAGGATCCCTGACAAAGAACACATCACCGAACTTAAATGCATTTCTGACTATTTTAAAAATTCTGTTTGTGAACTTATTCATCTTGCACCATTGCTGGAGATATTTTCTTAAGACTAGAATCTCAGCCTGAGTCGCAGTGTCTCTAAAAAAGAATTCAAATGGAGTACGGTTGGTATCATTAATTTGAGTGCAAAATTCAGCAAGAATATCAAGTGCAGCATTGACTTCTGAATCTGAGTCCATGGTGTTATATTGGGAATATCTTTCCTGACGGTTTGGGTGACCTGAATACACATCTGGCAAAAAACTAGAGTAATTTGCACGACTGGGATTTGCTCTATTTGACGTACTTCCTACTGGACTATTGGCGCCATCAGTGTTTACGGGAGTAAAATATTTTTTCCAACTCAATGTAAGTATCCTTATCTTCTAAATAGATTTGTATTCATATTATCAACGGTGCGCTTGGTGTTATCTTTAATATCGACATTTAAATTTACAAGTCTTGCTATGTTACTATTTAATATCTGCAATTCTTTCTCTATTATTTCCTGAGCACTAGCACCTTCGGGAATACCAATATTAGTATTCAAATATTTACTAGTGTCATTTGTGTCGCTACCGGTGCCTGGTCCCATATCAGATGTTGTGCCTCCTAAAAGTCCAACAATATAATTAATTCCCTGTCTAGCAATATTTTGCTCTTGTTTATCAGGAGTAATAGCAGTCTTTAATTTGGTAATTGATTCAGACAATATGTCCATTTTGGTAGTATCAATTTTTATTAACTTATCAAGACTTGTTCCAAAGTTGTTTAAATTTCTTGTAGCGGCATCCATGTTAGTTAATGCTAGCATTTTTAGTTTCTCTACCTGGTCTACATTTGGCTTCAACGGCAATTTTGAAAAAGTATCCAATAGTTTAACTGTATTATCATTAAAAATTATTATTCCACTGCTTCCAATTTTGGCAGCAGATACTGTTTGAATAAATTTAGTGAGTAATATTAAATTATTTGGAGATGATTGTGAAATCTTTATCATTCCATCTCCGATAGAATCAAGAGTGCTGCCTATTCCTCCCCAATAACTGCTCAAAGAGTCTACTGCTCCTGGAAGATTTTTAACAAAATTTTTAATTCCTTTACCTATATTTTCAAGATTACTAGGATCAATTGTAGTAAGTTTTGACAATCCATTAGTCAGACTTTCATAATTTGTTAATGCTGTTAAAAATGTGCCAACTCCAAAAACCGCAAATGCTCCACCTAATGTTGTAACTCCTGCTGCTACTCCAAGCAAACCTGCTGGATTTATATTACTTAAGTTAGTCAATCCTTCGACAACTGCATTGAGTGTACTTACGAATAGATCTCCTATTGCGTGAGATACTTTGGAAAATAGATCTCCTAACTCTCCTAAAATTCCACTAGGAAATGTTTGAAGCGCTAATCCTAGGGCTCCTATAGCAAGCGCTCCTGGGAGTATAAGTTCGCTCAGAGCACCTGCAGCAGCACCAAGTGCTCCTAGGCCGGTCATTGCAACTAGGCCTTTACCTATTGTTTCCCAATCTAATTGCTGAAAGGGTAATAATCCAGTGCCTAGTTTTTCCATACCCCACCCAATGGCGTATAGTGATGCTCCTATTGCAATTCCTTTGAAAAGCCAACTAGCAGCACTAGCAAATCCAGCTCCTAACCCTTTTAATACTCCTCCTGCCGTACCTCCTGCTGCACCTTCTGCTGCACCTCCTGCTGCACCGCCTCCTCCTCCTGAAATTAATCCTTTAACACCTCCAAACACCATACCCGCGAGGCCTTTCTGGAGCGCAATAATTCCAAGAATAACACCACCAATTGCTGTTCCCCAAGATATTCCCAAAGATTTTAACGTACTGTCTATATTAATAAATGTGTTTTTCAATATATCTTTGATATATACGATATTGTCTTTTAACTTTGAAAGCTGATCTCCTAAATCTTTGATAGTATTAGGATGATGTACTACATAATCGGACAATGACTTAATAAATGTTTGAAAATATCCTAAAATCTGTGTCATTATAGGTTGCAATTGACGGGAAAGTGATAGAAGGGCTGCCATAACATCATTTGCCATTTTAATCATTGCAACTTGCTGATCAGCTTGTGAAGCTGCTTGGCTTTTTCCTCTGTTTATTTGTTCTTCTTTTATTCTTGCATCAACTGCATCTAGCTGAGCAGATGATTTTCCGTGATCTCTTGCTGCCTGGAGTCCAGCCTCTTGTATTTTAGCAAACACCTGTGCTGCCGCTCCCACTCCTGTTCCAAATTTTGCGGCGTCCTCTGAAAATTCTTGTCTAATTTTATTTTGTAATTTAGCCAATTCACCAGATGACATAGTACCATTTTTAGCAGCTTCGCCATATCTTAACATGTCTGCATATGCTCTGCTACTGACCTTGGCAAATGCTTGACCCTCTTCAGTTTGTACTTGTATTCCCTGAGAGCCAGCTTTTAAGATATCGGCGCCTGCCTGTCCAAATAAACTAGTAAAATCACCAAGACCCTTAGTAAGTCTTGCTCCAGCATTTGGGTCTTTATCACTTAAATTAGCTAAAAATAATTGCCAATTTGCTTCCATTGCTTGAGTCTGAAGAGCCTTTTCTTGTTCTTCTCTGCTTTTTCCAGTAACTTCGGCTAGCCGATCTAACTCATTTAGATATCCAGCTGTTTGCGCAGTTATTAATTTTGTGTTTTTTAGTTCACTTTCAGTGCGTCCTCCACTAATCGCAATATATTTTATCAAATGATCACTGATTTGTTCAGAGGTATAACCTAATCCTCGCAATGCTCTACCGGTAGGACCATTATTTAAATCAGACGAAATTCTAACAAATGCCTTTGATCCATCCAGTACATTTCCGCCAAACTTTGCAAGATACTCACCATTTCTTGACATCAATTCGGTAAACTGAGGTAATGTAAGGTTTAATCGACCAGCAGTTAAACGCATCTGATCTAGATTGCCACTAAAGCCTACACCAGATGCAGTCATTTTTTGATAGGACTCTAACTGTTCTTCTTGAATCTTTTGCAATGCAGAAAAGGCCTGCATTACAGATCCTATTCCAAATGGAAGTCCACCTAGGGAAGCAAATACATTACTAGCTTTTCCGCCATTGTTTGCAAGTGCATCGGCAAAACCTATAACTCCTTTAAATGCTCCGCCTAGTTTTTCACTTGTACCCGCTAATACTCCAAAAGTAAAACCTACTGCTCGAACTGTTTTGCCTAAAATATTCATTCCTGAAGATTCATCAGAATAATCGTCCCGGGGCACATCAGTCCTTCCGAGAAGTGACGAAAGGGAAGAACTATGTTCTTTAGACATTTTAATCGTCTCTTCTAGTAATTTTTTTAATGTCGCTTCGGTAGCGGCATTCTCTAGAAGAATGTCGTCTTTGCCTAAATATCCTTTTACTTGCTCAGTCATGAATTTTTCTCGAATTTTATGCGCATATAAATAAACACGCTATTTAAGTTATTTATCGGAGTCAAAATGCAACACAAATCACAACTTTCCGTAAATCCACTATCAGGATTAATGCGCAAACCTAAATTAAAAATTACATTGCCTAGTCAAGGAAAGTATTGGCCGGAAAAAAGTATAATACAGTCTCCAGATAACACTTATGAAGTTTATTCCATGACTGCTAAAGACGAAATGAATTTAAAAAATCCCACAGCAGTAACAAACGGAGACGCATTTGTAGAGGTTATTCAAAGTTGTATTCCTGCTATTAAAAATGCTTGGCATACTCCTAACATTGATATAGATTTAATATTAATTTCTATCAGAATTGCATCTTATGGAACAGATTTAAATACAAAAGTTGAATTTAATGGTGTTTTTTATCCTTGTATAATTGATCTATCCGTTGTAAAAGATCAAATAGAAACTATGAAAAAGTGGGAAGAAGAATTTAAATTAAACGACGAGATTACACTGTATCTCAATCCTGTTCCATATAAGATTCTTGCCAAAACTACCCAAGAAACAGTAGAAACTCAGAAAATTATGGATATTATCAATGATGATACGGCAAGTGAGGAGAAAAAGCTTAATACTTTTAAGAAGAGCTTTGCAAAACTTACTGAGATGACAATGTCATTTGTTCAATATTCAGTTTATAAAATTTTATACAATGACCAAGAAGTTGTAGATCGAGCATTTATAAATGAATTTATTGAAAAGTGTGATACCGAAGTATTCAGCCTCATAAAAGACAGAATTGATCAAAATGCAATTGATCGAGGAATAAAACCTATTAAAATAAATGCATCAGAAGAGATGATATCGGCTGGCAGTGATGGTGTAATTGAAATACCTTTTGTATTTGATGTAGAAAGTTTCTTTAAAGAAGGAATGAAATAATGAGTAGTTCATTTTCATCCAGTTTAGAATCATCTAGTAATCCACTTATGGGTTATATGCGTCATCCAAAAATATACATAAGTCTACCTAGTAATGGTCTATACTGGCAAACAGGTAGCATAGATATCACTGAAAATGGATTATATCCTGTATTTTCCATGACTGCAAGAGATGAGTTAATTTTCAAAACTCCCGATGCGCTATTAAATGGTCAAGCAATAGTAGAAGTTATTCAAAGTTGCATGCCAAACATTAAAAATGCGTGGCTAACTCCAGCAACCGATATTGATACTATTCTAATAGCAATAAGAATATCATCTTACGGTGAAATGATGGATATTACACATAATGTTCCTAATACAGACGAGTCAGTAACTCACCAAATTGATCTTAGAATATTACTGGATGAAGTTAATAAAGGACCTGCATGGCAAGAGGCAGTAGAATGCAATGATGAAATAACTTGTTTTATTAAGCCACTGACCTATAAACACATGTCTAAAGTAAGTTTGAAAACTTTTGAAGTACAACGCATGATACAATCAGTTAATGATAGTGAGCTTGAAGAGGATCAAAAAATTAAATTATTTAACAAAAGTGTGGAATCCATGACCGATCTTACAATTGATGTTATAGTAGAAAGTATAGAATCAATTCAAACTCCACACGCCATAGTAACTGATAAAGTGTTCATTAAAGAATTCATAGAAAATTCTGATAGTTCTATATCTAAAAAAATTCAATCTCATGTATTAACGATGAGAGAGAAACAAGGAATACAACCAGTCATGGTACGAGCCGAACCTGAACATATAGATAAAGGTGCTCCTGAAACTTATTATATTCCCATTACAATGGATAATTCGGATTTTTTCGGACAAGGCTCTTAACGTTAGATAATGATGAAATAGAAAGTTATGTTAAGAGCCTTGAGAATGATACACAAGAACTAAAAAAAGAATTGTTTAAAATCTGTTGGTTCTTAAGAGGAGGAATCAGCACAAATGAGGCCTATATGCTAGATCAAGAAAGCAGAGAAATCATTTACAAGATAATAGAAGATAACTTAACATTGTCTAAAGAAAGCGGTATGCCATTCTTTTGATATAATTAATACCTTAAATCTATGGATTAGTTGTGGTAGGTGTAGCTCCAGGAGATTGCTGAGTTGTATTAGCAGCGCGATTTCTAGGTCTAGATTTTCTTTGAATAGTGTTATTAATAGTATTTTGCAACTTTCTCAAATCCTTTACATTCATTGAAGAAATAGTCTGATCGAGTTGATCTATCTGTTGTTTGTTAATTTTAGTATCTGGAGATGATTGAGGTGAAGGCGAGCCATAGGATCTGCCATATCCTCTTCCAGAGACTGCTCTATATCCTGCATCAAATCCTTGTTTAGCAGCATCAATTGCTCCTATTGCTCCTCCTGGAATAGCTCCCAATCCCTTAGCAACTCCTCCTATCATCTTAGGCAAACTTATTTCATCTATTTGTGATTCAGTTAGAATTTCATTGATCTTCATGGCAAGTTTTATTCCTATTAATTTAATTTTATTTATTATAAAAGCGAGCTAAAGCTCACTTGCTTCTTCGCTATCGCTCGAAGCAATTTTTATATTATAGATTTAACAGGAAGAGTAATCACCATAGTAATGTTATTAGAACTATAAGGGGAAAGGATATTCATACAGATTGAGGATACCAGACGGAACCCCCTAAAGGTTCCGTCTGTCAGGGTTTCATACGAGTTGTATCAACCGAGACATGGAAGTAGGTACTTTGTTTATACACCCGCTCCAGGGACTCTGCGCTTTTCCCTGCCTACCGCGACCTACTACATAAATGTAGTATCCTTGGACTCGTTCCTAGTTTCCAAGGTGTTTAGGAGCATTAGTGTTTTCGAATGGTAACAAACATTCTATGTTAATACTTAGACCCTCTGACTAGCGTGGGAATGTCTCAACATGTTGCGTGTGTGGCTATTTTCTCACCACCTTTTCCACATCGGTTTAGAACTGGGCCGACACCCTTATGTGTTACGATTTGTTGTGCCTATTGCAATGCAATCCGTATTATCGATTACTTGCGAGATGTGCCTTAGATGGAGCCTTTAGGAAGCCATGTAATCCATTTATCATTACATGTCTTACAAATTATTTTGCCTGAGTGTGGACCAAACGGTCCTTTGAGTGGTTGCCAGTTGTGTTTTTCGTGAATGCCTAGATTTATATAATTTTTGTTTTTTTGAACTTTTTGCGTATATTCAGATTGTACTATTTTATGACCATGTCTGCGTATTAGCGATTTTTCTGCAATGCGGTTCCATTTTAATTTTGCCATAATGTGTAATTATAATTTATATGAGTATAAAAGTCAAGAAAATTAACTAATTTTACCATTTATATGTTTTTTATGTACTCTAACTTGTACATGTCCATTATAATAATCATCGGATTCTAATACCTTGCGAGAAAATTGTTCTTTTGCTTCAATGTAGCTGCATTCCGATTTACTCTTGCAGTAGTATAGAATCTCTCGTTTGAATTTATCTTTACCTAATAAGTCAATGTCAACTTTTAAATTGTCACTTGATCCATAATAATCTTGCCAATCACTTTCGACTTTGCCTCGAATTCTTTTACGTTTTTTTGTGCCATTTTTTAGTTTTACCATTTTATATGTGGTTTTACTAAAGTGAAACAGCTTTTTTCCAATGTACATGCGTCCGGAGGACGTGTTTGTGATAAGATATACAAATCCAATCACGTCCTCTGGTATTTCAGATACTATATTATCTTTATAGTACCAATTCACACTTATGAAGCCTTTGCTTCCTTGCGTGAATTTTTTGTTTCGGTAATTTCGCCTCGGCGAGACTTGATAAGTTTACTGAGGTCAGCTAGTGCCTTTCTGGCACGAGTTCCTGCTGCTGCATTTCCCTCTTCAAACTTTGTGTTTTCAGCCAAAAATGTATCGACTGTTGATTTAATTAGTTCAGATGTGTTATTCATTTGTTTCTTCCTTGTTGTTTATTATTTCTTGAGAATCTATTAGGAGTTGATTTTTTCTACTCTCGTATTTTCTGCGTAGAGAAGATGTTTCCATTTCCTTAATAATAAATCTCAATCTTTTTAGTACTTTTTTTAGAGCAGCCTTTTTTCGGAGACTCTGTTTTTGCATATAGTCCACGTGTAAACTTTGAAATTCTACCAAAGTATCTACAAAATTACTATAATTTTCTATATACTTTGTGTGTTCTTCATGTTTCTTTTCATACTTGTTTAGTTCTTCGCTCATGCCGCTTCTACAGGTTCTGAATTTGAAGCATACGAGGTAAATCCAGATTCTTTGATTACTCTCAATACATTTCCTACTCTGCCTATTAACTCTTCTTTGTGACTAATAAGAAATATATTTTTACTTCGTTCTCTTGCCATTTTCTTAAGAACTCCTAGGCCTGCTTCCACTCCAGCAGTGTCCATTCCACTGTCAATCAACTCATCAATAAACAAGAGATTAATATGTTGGTATAGATTTTCCCAAACATCTCTGAAAGCAAAACTCATACTTAAGATTAAACGGTTTCTTTCGCCTCTACTTAGGTTATCAAAGTCTAAATCTTGTCCTAGTTGTGTAATTTCCACGGTCAAATCATTCTGAAAAACCACAAGATGTGGTAAACCCAGTTGATCAATATAATAACTGAGTCTCTTATTTAAATAACTTAGATTTTGATTGATAATTTTCTTTCTGACGAATGAATCCTTATTAGTCAATAGCTTGTGTAGAAATTCCTGATGATCTCTGTATTTTGACAGTTCATTAACAGTTGTCCAGTCAATTTCCTGTAATGCAGTTTCTTTTAAATCATCAATTTGTTCAACATACGGATTATATTCTATCAAACGATCTTCAAATGTTTTTTCTAGAGATGCTAGATTGTTTTTATGACCAAGTGCTTCTGCTTCGGTATCATAGAATGTTGTTGGCATTACCGGCAGTTTGCCAATTGTTTCCAATTCGTTTACTACTAATAATAGATCATTTCCTACTTTAGTGGAATACTCTGATGCCTCCGCCAACTCTGTTTCTAGCTGTGCAAGCATTTCTTCATGTTTGTGATCTTGAAGAGTCTGGTCACAGCTAGGACATTTTTTATCTACATCCAGTGACGTTATTTGTGCTAGATATTTGCTTGTTATCTTTTCATTCTGTGCAAGTGCTGATTGTAATGTGGTTTTTTGTACATTCAATTCCCTCGAACGAGAAATCTTAGTTTCTAATTCTTTAATAATCGCGTGTGTTTTTAATTCTACCTCAATATCAACATCCTGAAGTTCAAGAATTGCCTTTCCATAACTTTCAAGGTCAGCCTCTCGCTTTTTTTCCCAGACGTTGCTTTTCAATATCAAACTATCTATGCTTTTTTGAATATTTTCGTTTGCTTTTTTGATGCCATCAATCTTATAGGTCTCTGATTGAATGTTATCTTTTGTTATCTTTATAGAATTTTTTAAATTCTCGGCCTTTTCGCTCAGTGCCGTGATTCCTAATAGCTGCTCAATTACTTCTCGTTGAGCGCCTGCTCCCATTGATAGAAATGGTTCTGTGTAAGTATTCAACGCAACTAAGTGCTTGAACATCGTGTGACTCATTCCTATTAAATGTTCTATAGATTTCTGAGTCTCTCGATTATCACCTTGTGCGTCATCGTCGTTATTATCTTTTGATTTTTGTTCTTGGTTGTTGACGTATAACTTTAGGATATTAGGCTTTCTTCCGCGTTCAATTCTGTAATGATTGCCTTTGGATTCAAATTCAACCGTTACCAACATATGTTTGCCGTTTATTTTGTTGATTAGGTTTTCTTTTTTAATACTACTGAGCGCCTGGCCATACAGAGCATAACTCAGTGCATTAACCATTGTGGTTTTTCCTGTTCCATTTCTAGATCCAGAGTCATCTCCGCCAAGATCTAAGTTTTCGCCAATTACTAGTGTCAATGATTCTTTGTCAAAATCAACTGCCTGTGTTTGATTACCTATCGACATGAAATTTTTTACGGTTATGTTCTTAATTAAAAACGACATTATAGTTCCTGGTAGATTTTTAAGAGTATTTGTTTATCAAATGATTCAGAATCAATGTTTACTAACTGATTTGTAACTATATGATCTACAGATTCAAAAGCTACATCAGGATCATCGTCAGTAGTGGCATCTAAACTGATCTTTTCTTGAATAAGACTAATTTCTCGAATATCATACTCACTGATAAAGGTTTCCTTGAGAAAGTTTGCTTCCTCATAGCTAATATCAATATCAAGATTTACCTTTAGATACATTTTGCCCTTCATAATCTCATCTTTTTTATCGATGAGTTCGCTGAGTTTTAATGTTCTGAATTTTGGAGCATCTGGCCATATTTTGAACTCGGGTTCTCCATCCCAATCGAGTAACATCATTCCTCGATCATCATCCCATGTGTCCGCAAAGTTGTGTGGAAATGTATTTCCAATATACCAGATTTTATCTCGATTTTGTCTTTTATGGAAGTGTCCAGAGAATACATAATCTTGATGCTGGAAGTGTGCAACCTGTAATTCACCATGATCTGGCATTTGTACCATTGCGTTCATATAAAACAATGGTAATTCAAAATGACCAAACATATATTTGCTTTTAATCTTAGGAACAGTTTTCCATTCGTTTCCTACTAGCCATGGAACTAGTGTAACATCTCCTATTGTGGTAACTTTATCTATAACAGTTACTCCGGGAATATGTTTACCAAATGCACTGGAATGAATGTCTCGTTTATCTCTATAAAATAAGTCGTGATTGCCGGGAAACCAAAAAAACTGCTCAAACGCAGCTCCTAGTTTTTCTAAACATCGCAAACTTGAATCCAATGTTGTCAAGTTAATGGAATTACGATGATGATGCCAATCACCTAAAAATATGCAGGTTTCTGCGCCTGCTTTTTGAGCTTCCATTATAAACCAGTCAACAAAATCTTCACAATCTTTGTTGTGTGTCGATGAATTTGACTTTAGACCAAAATGAATATCGGTGAAGGCGGCTACTTTTTTGAATAATGCCATTTTTGTTATTATTATCCTATTTTTCTATATTATATATGTATATAGGCAAGAAGTCAATTATTGTTCACCGTCTTCAACATCGGATTCTTTTGATTTCTTCATACGGTGCGATTTATAAAGAATTGCTTGTCTAGAAACTTCTCCTGAAAATTCCTGACTAAGCTGTCGTGTCATACTTGGAGTTAATCCGTGCTCTTCAAGAATATCATCGCGGATGTTCTGAGATTGCTTTTCTAGATTAAATACTCTTGTAAAAGAGTTTGTCACTGCCGCCGTATAATACGCAAAAGGATTTTCAGATTTTGATTCATCAAATTTTAATCCAATATAGCTCAGTTGTAAAAGAGCTTGTCCCTTCATCTCATCGATGTAAGTATATCCTCGCCAGTTTGGTCTTTGTGCATATCTTTCTGATAGCTTAATAAACATTTGACCAAGATTTTCAGTGATTCTTCCATGGTCACAACTAAAATGACCGTTATGAATTCCGTCTTTCCAATGACTCTTGCCTACACATATTAGATTTCCTTCTTCGTCAAATTTCCAATGTTGATATGGTGGAAAATTTAGCTTTGCGTGACTGTCGGCAGTTGTTTTTGTAGTCTTTTTTCTACCCGGAGCAAGTGGAATATGATCATATGTCATTATTCTGAATATAACGTCGGTTTTTTTAATCGTTTTATAGTCAGGAGTAGTGTCGGCAATTTTAATATTCTTAATTCCTGCAAGTTTTGCTTCTTGCAAAGCTAATATTCCAATTCTTTTTGCTCGATTTCGCTTTGCATCAGCTATAGTTCTGATGTTAATTTTATCTAAATCAGGTAGAATTAGATCATATTGTGAACATTCTGGAGATATATAGCTACTGAAGCTGTTTTTACTCTTGTGAATTTCTGATAACAATTCTTTATTGTTTAGATATTTTTGTTTTCTTCCTGGTGGCGTTGGTGTTGGTGATCTAGGCATTTTACATGCTCTCCTTATCCAGATATTATAACTGATTACCGTGAAAAAAGCAATAATTATTAAGTATGTACATTATTTAATCGAGTAAATAGACTGCGAGGAAAAATAAATGGCAAGTAATCCACCTAATTTTGCAACTAACCCCACTAGACCAGACTTTAATGCAGCATCGCTATTTCCGGATCCAAGCTCTGCTGATTTTAATGTTGTGGGTAATAGTAAACTTACTAATCCAATTTTGCCACCTATAACATTTGGGTCGAAGGATGCTTCAGTGGAAGCCCAGATCGCTGCCTACAATGCTAATATTACTGCATCAATTAATAGCCCGAAACTAGACTTGCCAGCACTTGCCGCGTCCTTGGACACTCAAGTACAGAAGAACTATGCAGCATTAGTAGCAGCAGAAGGAATAACTGTGAATGCCGATCCTACTGCCGGTAAAGATTTACGTGTTAGATTAAAAGTTCCAGGCGAATACATACAACCTGGAACTCCAAGTGCTGGTCCAAATAACATTTTGACAAATAATGGAGGCATATTATTTCCTTATACTCCTACTATCAGTGTTGATAATAAAGCAGAATATGCGCAACAAACTCCACTACATTCAAATTTCTCACAGTATTTTTATAAAAATAGTTCAGTGGGTCCAATTAATATGACTGCTAAATTCACAGTCCAGAATGAACAGGACGGCAAGGTATTATTATCTGTAATTCATTTACTTAGAGCATTGACTAAAATGCGTTTTGGTGCAGATGATCAAGCAGGTAGTCCGCCGCCTGTATGTAGATTTTATGCATATGGACAATATATGATGTATAATGTACCTGTGGCAATAACTTCATGGAAACATGAGTTGCCCAATGACGTTGATTATGTAACAATAGGAAGAGGAACACCTCTTGCATCCATGGTACCTATAGCTAGTAATATTACAATTGATATGAACATAATGTATAGTAGACGAGAAATGCTTAATCATAATATTCCTGATTGGTTAACCGGCTCATTTATTGGCAAAGGATTGATCTAATGTCGGGATATAACAAATCAAGTCCATACTATAGAACTCCTATAAATGGCGGAATTCTTGATATTTTAAATTTCATTGATATTCCTGCATTGGCAAGTGACTCTCAGTATACCTTGACTAGTAGACATCTGTATAGGCCTGATTTACTCGCATCAGATGTGTATGGCGATCCGCAACTTTGGTGGGTATTTGCCGTTAGGAATAAAGATGTAATTAAAGATTCAATTTTTGACTTTGTTCCTGGTCAGACTATCTTTATTCCTAGAAAAGATGCTATAAACAGAGCTTTGGGAATTTAATATGCCATCAATTAGTCCAAGTGATGTGTTAAATTTTTATACAAAATTCCCAACGGGCGATGAGGCTCATTTTAGACAACTGCCACAGGATTTTCAAAATGCACTACTTAATGCAGGACAAGAGTATTTAAAAAAGACTGGTAAGAAGCTTCAAATCAATTCCTCTTATCGAACTCGTGAGGAGCAAAGAAACGCGGGACCTAAAGCAGTGGATCCCGATGTATCCAAACATCCGCGCGGCCTTGCAGTAGATATTCAACAAGGCGGAGATCCGGTAGCCAAAGATATATTAAAAAAATATGGAATTATTTGGAAAAATGTTAAGAATGATGCCGTACATTATGAGTTTCAACGTGGATCTTCTGGAGCGGCCGATCGCGGTACGGCATCACGTAAAACTGCTAAAGATGCTGCGCCTAACAAATTGTTTAATAATCCAGATAGTAATCTACGGTTTGTTCTTGCAACTGAAAGCAATATTTTAAATCAGTATAATTCATGGAATTATAATTTCACTATTGGATGTTTGCCAGTAGCAGCAGTCAGTGATACTATTGACTATACGTTAGTAGATGAGTCCATTAATCGATATCTTGTTTTGACTTCTAAAGGCAAAGGCAATCAGAAAAATGTAGATAAAAATGGTTCGTCAGAAGAAGTATCTCAAATGATTGATGATTATAATAGAAAAAGTCCCGGAAGATTTGATTTATTTATTGATGATTTGGAATTTGATAGTATTATTGGTTCGGGAAATGCGGCTGCAGGATCCACTCAGGTAATGACTATGAAGTTTACTGTAACAGAACCATATAGCATGAATGGATTTATAGAATCATTACAAGTGTCATCAAGGGCTGCTGGATTTGATAGTTACCTAAATACGCCGTATGGAATGAAGGTAGAATTTAACGGATATAAAGATGATATTCCAGTTAATGAATTAAAATCGGAAATTATTCCAAAAAGTACTCGATATTTTATTTTTAAATTTTCACAAATTGAAGTTGGTGTAAGTGAATCAGGAACAAAATATCGATGCTCGGTCCTTCCACTCAATAATATTTCATTTGGCAATGCTGGTATGTTACTAACTGATCTTTCTGTTGAGGGATATACAGTGGGTGAAGTCTTGTGTGACTTTTTTAAGAAAGTTAATGAATCAGTAAAAAATAATGCAAAAATATCAAAAGATAACATTAATGCAAAGCATGATTTTTATGAAATTTCTTGTCCTAAGCTTGCAAGCACCACTGATCGTAGTGATATTCTCAATGCGATGCTTTATTCTCCAAGAGAAGGAGTAAAATCATCTAATGGCGAATCAAATAATTATCAAAATGAAATAATTAAAGAAAAAATGAATAATGGATTATCAGATCCTAACTTATTTAAATTTTCAGAACCTTCTCAAACAAGTGGATACGTTGGAGCAAAGCCAGAAGGTGGATCTGCTAAAACGGCGACTGGTGCACCAGTTACTACTCAGAAAGCACCTGCTCCAGGTAAACCATCATTTCAATTCAGTGCGGGTAGTCAAATAAGTGATTGTATTACTTCAATTATAATATCTAGTGAATATATTAGAATTAATTTACTACAAAAGCAACTAATTGCTGCAAAAAATGGAGAAGATAAAAACGTCACTTATTTTACAATTGAATCTCAGACCGTGTATTCTGAAGATTTTGATATTGAAAATAATACTTATTATTATGTATACAGATACATATTACAGCCATATAGAACGCTATATACTAATATTCCTGGATTATCACAGGCTAAGATCGATACTTCTCAGGTTCTTAGTCAAATAAAAAGAGAATATCAATATATCTATACCGGAAAAAATACAGATATTATAAAATTTCAACTAAAATTTGATAATTTATTCTATGATGCACAGTCACCATTATTAGGAAATAAACCGTCTTCTTCAGCTGTTCCAAATTCTGCTACTCGAACTAATCCAGTTAAGATAGCACAACCGGCTAGTGCAACAGCAACTATGTCTAATAACGATACATCTAGTCCTGTTGATAAAACTCCTTCTGCTACCATACAATATGATCGAAAACTTAATAGTGTGCCAAAAGATCATACTGGCCAGATATTGAATGATTCATATCAGTCTATGGCTCGTACTCTTCATGAATCAATCTTGAATAATACTTCAATGATAACAGGAGAGTTAGAAATATTGGGTGATCCTTATTTTCTTATTAATGGTGGAATGATAAATGAAGGTGTTATACTGGATGATGGTATGACTGGAACCACTATGATTACGAATGATGGACAGGCGGCTGTTAGGCAAGGAGATCTTTTTATACAAATTAATTTTAGAAATCCAATTGACATATCAATTGATGGAGCAAATTCAGGATTTGTTGAATTTGCTCCATTGTTGCCTTTTAGTGGTTTATATAGAGTAATGAGCTTAACTAGTAATTTTAAAAATGGAGTTTTTACTCAGTTGTTAACATTAAACCGTTCTCAGGGAATAATTGATTCTGGAGGAACTGAAACATCTCCTAATTTAATAAAAAGTTCGCCTTTACCTGGAGAACAAAAAACAGAAGATACCAAGCCAGCAGATGTTCAGGCTACTGGAATTCGGTCGGATTCCCTGGGAATACTGAATATGTTATCCAGAGGTTTACCAAATCCAGTTGATAACTTTATCAATTTTGCGACCGATGCAGAAGCCGCACTTTCTAACGCAGTTGGAAGTGTTGGAAATTTTTCCAAAAGTTTGGTATCCGATTTTTCAGGACTTGCAGGCCAAGCTGGAGAATTGGCAAACCAACTAAGTGGTGGAATTGATAACATTGACAAAAAAATATCTGCGTCGGCGGAATTATTTAATTCAACTATTGTTTCACCCAATCCATCCGCTTCTGCAATAGCAGCGGTCAGTAGGTCGATTAGTGGAACTATAGGTATAGATGAGACCGATGCTTCCACTGCACTGGCAACATCAGTTGCTACACAGATAACAGCGGCAGGTGGTTCAGCTAATAGTATTGTATCAGATGTCAATAAAAGTATATCCAATGTGGTTGGCAAGGTTGATGATACAGTGGGAGACGTTACGAATGCAATTAGTAAAGCATTCAACTCTAGTTTATCTGATCCACTTGCAATTGCAGACTCATTGAGAATAGATACATCCAAAATATCCGGTCTATTGGGTCCAGTTGGCAGTCAGATTACAGGTGAATTGAAAAAGATTTCTAGTTTGATTCCTGATAACGTTGATTTTGGAACGTTAGGAAATAAAGGTCTAATGTTTAAATTCATCACTAAGGATAACATACCAAATTTGCCACCAGCTCAGCCCAGTGTTTCTGCACCTAAACCTTTGCCAGATCCTGCGCTCAAGAGTATTATAAATTCATTTGGTAGTATATCTGGTACATTAGATAATTTGACCAATCTTCCTGCACTTACTGATATTAATAAAATTACAAACTCAGTGGGAAGTCTTTCATCAGGACTTGATAACATTTCTGGAGCAGTTCAAGGATTATCAGATAATATAGGCACAGTAAATAGTATAGTCAATAATGTAGTCGGAGAAGCAGTTGGAGTTGTTAATTCTGTAGGATCTAGAGCACAAAATGCTGTATCAGGAGTCATGCCAGCATCGGTTGGACTAGGTTCGGTAGAAAGTGGCGCGCTAACGATTAAATCAGTTCTACAAATGGGATCAACTCCTGTAAATTCATCTCTAGATACCACTGTAATATCCGCACTTGGCAGTAAACAATCACCGAGTCCATTGGTGAAACTAATACAGAACAATAATATCCAGGGAAGTACTTAATATGGCAATTGATACACGCTCTTCTGATAGGTCGCATATTAATCCAGGACCATATCTTGCAAGAGTTACAAATCACTTAGATACTACATTCATGGGATCTCTACAAGTTCAATTATTAAAAGCTATTCCTGGTTTGGCAGAAACTGAATCTTCCAATATAATTGTAAGATATTGTAGTCCATTTTTTGGAGCAACATCTAGTAAATTTGAAGGTAATAACTCTGCGAGTTTTAATGATGTTCAAAAATCCTATGGAATGTGGATGGTTCCACCGGATATCGGATGTACGGTTCTAGTCGTTTTTATTGCAGGTGATATAAATCAGGGCTATTGGATTGGTTGCATACCAGATATGTATCAAAATCACATGGTACCGGGAATAGCAGCTAGTCAGTATTCAGCAATGACAGATGATCAATTACGCCAATACAATACTAGAAATGTTCCTGTTGCAGAGTTTCTAAAAAGTACTCGTGATTTATCCAATCCTACTCCAGACACGTTTACCAAGCCGATACATCCATTTGCCGATAGATTGGTTCAACAGGGTTTATTAGTTGATGATGTTCGTGGAGTTACATCTAGTAGTGCTAGAAGAGAAGTTCCAAGTCAGGTATTTGGAATTAGTACTCCTGGACCAATTGATGTAAATTCTCCACTTAAATCAGCAGGATTTACTTCAGGTGCTGGAACCATTTTATTGCCGGTAAGTAGACTTGGTGGACATCAGCTTGTCATGGATGATGGCGATAGAGATGGAAAAAATGAATTATTACGCATTCGAACAAGAACAGGTCATCAAATTCTATTACACAATAGCTCAGATTTAATATATATCGGAAATAGTAAAGGAACTGCCTGGATAGAATTGACATCCAACGGCAAAATTGATATGTATGCAGAGGATAGTGTTAGTATCCACACACAACAAGATTTTAATTTTCTAGCGGACAGGGATATAAATCTAGAATGCAAAAGAAACATGAATGTTTCCGTTGGCGGCACTTATCACATGGATGTTGCAAAAGATTATGTATTGAATGTTTCCGCAGGAGGCCAGTTGACTTTTGAATCCGATGTGAATATACGTACTGGATCGTCTTTGTATCAAACCGCGGATGGAGATATTCACATTTTAGCGTCTTCAATTTATGAAGGTGCTGGTGGCGAGTTCAATATGAGTTCAGGAGGAGACTGGAAAGTCAGTGCATCTGGCACTTCAAATGTTACAAGTTCACATCATAAAGAAACTGCTGGCATGATAGATATGAACGGTGCTCCAGCTGCGTCTGCAACTGGTCCATCCTCTGCCTCGTCGGCTTCGCCACTGACCGTCTTTAATTTGCCTAATCGTGATAGTACTCAGGGGTGGGCAAATGCAGAGTTATACAAGGCCGCAGATGTGATTACTATTATGAAGCGAGCGCCAACGCATGAGCCATGGGATCATCATGAAAATATTAATCCTGATCAATTTAGTCCAGCGAATCTAGACGTTAGTGTTGGCGAAGGAAGTCAGTCAGTCAAATACAACGTGCCTCCGTCAGTTGGAACGCCTCCTACTAAAACTGGGAATGTTGAGCAAGATAATATTGCGGCATTCTTGTGGACAATTAGGGTATGTGAGGGTACAAGCGGTGCAAATGGATATAATACCATGTTTACCGGTAAAACATTCAGTGGATTTGCAGATCATCCTAGAATTAAGAATACAGCATCGGTCAAAGGAAGACCAATAACTTCAACAGCAGCAGGCGCATATCAATTTTTAGCTAGTACATGGGATTCTGTAAAAAAGGCTCTTTCATTGAAGGATTTTAGTCCAGCTAGTCAGGATAAAGCTGCTGTTTTATTGATTCAACAGAAGGGAGCACTGGATGATGTTAAAGCTGGAAGAATAGCTAATGCCACTAGAAAAGTTTCCAGTGTATGGGCAAGTTTACCAGGCAACAAAGATAATCAGGGTGGAAAATCCCTAGAAGCCGTTCAAACCTATTATAAACAGGGCGGCGGAACGATATCAGCCTAAGAGTAAATAATGTATGCCTTATAAAAACATCATAATAACTCCTAACAATATAAGCAATCAGCAAAGTGTGCAAAAAAGTCAATTTTATAAAGGCTTTAGCACCGCTGATAGCACTCGGTTGTCTAGTAAAATATATGACTTTGATCTAATTCAACAAGATATTATTAATATTTTTCAAACTCGCAGAGGTGAAAGAGTCATGGATCCTCAATTTGGTACAATGATCTGGGAAATGATTTATGAACCATTTACAAATGATGTTAAGCAGAGAATCAGTGATGATATCACTAATATTTTGAATTATGATCCTAGAGTGGCGCCTACTAGAGTCAACATTTCCGAAGCAGAATATGGACTTCTATTGGAGGCAACTCTTTATTACAAGCAGTTAGATTTAACACAGGACATGAAGCTTGGATTTAATAAAGATTCAGGAACTGTAACACGACAATAATATGTATAGTTAATCCATTCAATAAATATGTTATCTAGGAAAATATAACATATGATACCCTCAACTAAAGCACAATTACTCGTTGCAGAGACTTGGACTAAACTTTATCAAAACTCTAGTAATGCTGATTTTCAAAGCTACGATTTTGATACTCTTCGTAGGACCATGATTGCATATCTTCAGGAAACTTATCCTGAAGAGTTTAATGACTATATAAATTCTAGTGAATATATAGCATTGGTTGATCTTATTGCGTATGTTGGCCAAAATCTAAGCTTTCGAGTTGATCTCAATGCTCGGGAAAATTTTCTAGAGACTGCTCAACGAAAAGATAGCGTACTTCGATTGGCTCAATTGATTAGCTATAATCCCAAGAGAAATATTCCGGCAAGTGGTTTATTGAAAATAACTTCGATTAGAACAACTGATAATATCATAGATTCTAACGGTATTAATCTGGCAAATCAAGTAGTTGCATGGAATGATTCTTCTAATAATAATTGGTATCAGCAATTTATTAACATCATGAATTCTGCTATGACTCCAGGATCAGTCTTTGGACTTCCCGATGATACTGCCACATTAAATGGCATTAGTGCGGAACAATATAGATTTAATAGTCGAACAGATGATCTTTCAATTTACAGTCTATCAAAGTCCATAAATGGAACACAGATGACATTTGAAATCACTGGCGCTGCGTTTACTGGCAAAAATTACATATATGAACAAACACCTCGTCCAGGTGCAGCATTTTCATTGGTGTATCAAAACGACAATCAAGGTACTGGATCAGCTAATACTGGATTCTTTGTCTATTTTAGACAGGGATCAATGTCATCGAGTGTATTCAGTGTACCTGCGCCTGTGCCAAACGAAATTATTGGAATAAATGCAAACGGTGTCAATAATGATGATGTTTGGCTATGGCAATTGGGCACAAACGGATCTTATGATACATTATGGACACGAGTCGATGGACTAGTTGGTAACAATGTGGTATATAACAATATTTCTAAAAACATACGAACGATATACTCGGTTACTAGTAGAAATAATGATCAGATAGATTTAAATTTTGCTGATGGTAGCTTTGGTAATTTGCCTAAAGGTGACTTTGTAGTATTTTATAGGCAAAGTAACGGACAGAATTATTCAATTACTCCTGATCAGATGTCTGGCATCAATGTTAATATTCCATATACTAACAAAATGGGTGCAACACATCAATTAACATTAACTCTGTCTCTTCAAAATACAGTGTCAAACAGTAGTAATTCGGAGACAATTGATAACATTAAAACTAATGCTCCTCAAAATTATTATCTACAAAATAGAATGATAACAGCGGAAGATTATTCCATTGGTCCTCTTAGTGCCAGTAATAATGTACTGAAGGTCACCAGTATCAACCGTGTTTCTAGTGGAATATCCAAGTATTTTGAATTGTCAGACATTAGTGGTAGATATTCAAACACTGACATTTTTGCACATGATGGAATTCTCTACAAAGAAAATAAAAAGGTATCATTTACTTTTAAGTTTACCACTAGAAATCAAGTATTCGCAGTGATAAAAGAAAGAATTGAGCCAATTGTTGCATCTGGTAGTTTTAGAAACTTCTATTATGAAAACTATTCTCGGCCTAATTTAGAATCCTTCACATACGCATGGGAGGCTGTTACCAATTTGCCTAATCAGACAACTGGATATATAAGTAACACCGCAACTTCTATTCCGGTACCGGTTGGATATTTTGGCTCTAGTAGTGCCATTTACATAACCACCGGAGCATTGATTAAATTTAATATAACTCCTCCTACTGTATCTGAACCTAATAGAACACCTACATATGTTTGGTCCAAGGTAATTCAAGTTATTGGAGATGGTGCAAATTCCGGCAAAGGTAAACTAAACGATGGGACGGGACCAATTATCCTGTCTGGAAAAATACCCACTTCTGCCAAGATGATAGAAGTTATTCCGGCATTCGTGAGTGTTTTTAATTATGCGTTTGAAACACAAATTTCAAATCTTTGCATGGTACAAAGAAACTTTGGACTGAGTTTTGATAGACTTTCTAGGCAGTGGTTTGTTATTCTAGAAAGTAATCTGGATTTAGTTAATGCATTTTCGTTGATTTATCAAAAAGATGTTACAAATTCTCAAAAAGATTCTAGCTGGATGATTGCATTTGAGTGGAATGGAACGGGTTATACTGTAACTCATAGACTATTGGAATATATATTTGAAAGTGCTAATCAAACTGCATTTTTTGTTGATTATAATAATGTCAACTATGACTACGTCACTCGGACATTAATTAAAGATCAGATTGATGTATTGGCAGTTAATTCAAACGTATCAACATCAACGCTAGGGCTCAGTATGGACTATCGCTGGCAAATAGAAAGTACTATAATTGAACCCGATGGATATATTGAACCTAAAAAGGTAATTGTGAGTTTCTATGATGCCAATAATGACGGACAAATAGATACTCCTGATGCATTTATTGATATAGTTGATCCTAATAAAACTCGTGATAAATTTGTTTATTTTAAAATATTATCAGATGGTAGTAGATATGAATTATTAAGCGACCAGAGTTTGATAACCTCGTACAAAAATTCTGATGAAGTCAATTCACCGGTTGTAGGAAAACTTTACTATTTTTACGACATTGATGTGATTCAAGAATATGATGCCTCAGGATCTTTTATATTAAACAACACCTATTTTGCTAGACCTGGTAGATCTGGTATTAAATTTCACTATATGCACAATAGTGGCGAAGAACGACGAATTGACCCTAGTAAAAGTAATATTATTGATGTCTACGTATTAACAGCCAGTTATGACACTGCATTCCGTCAATATCTAGTAAATGGTGCAATGATGCCACCTGCGCCAACTAGTCAAAGCTTGGAAAATGATTTTTCGACGATATTGGATCCTATAAAGTCGATATCTGATACATTGGTATATCATCCTGCAAATTATAAAATATTATTTGGTAGTACAGCTTCGCCTAATTTACAGGCAACATTTAAAGCCGTCCGCAATCCTGAAAGAATTACAAGTGATAACTATTTAAAATCTAGAATAATTTATGCAATAGATACTTTTTTTAGAGTGGAAAATTGGAATTTTGGACAAACCTTTAACTTTACGGAACTGTCTGCGTTTGTGATGGTATATGTATCTCCTGATATCATTAACTTCATCATAACTCCTAAAAATCCTAGTTTACCATTTGGAAGTTTGTTTGAAATATCATGCCAGTCAAATGAGATATTAATAAGTGGAGCAACAATCAATGACATTGATATCATTGATGCTGTTACATCAAATCAAATTAACGCTATCTCTCCAATTATAAACAATACGAATGTGAGCAATTAATAATGGCCAATAAAGAATTTATTAATCCAGTGGATATAAACAATCCTTCAAATGTACGTAGGACTGTTGATCTGTTGCCGGGATATCATAAAACAGATAAAAATGCAAAATTTTTAGCGAGTACACTTGATCAATTTATTCAAGAGCCACAGTTAGAACGACTCGATGGATTTGTTGGAAGCAAGCTCAGTTTAAATTATGATCCTGCAAAAGATATATACCTCGATTCTAATGGCACATTAAGAAATAGCTATCAATTAGAGCCGTCTCTTGTTATAAAAGATCCAAATTTGAATATAACATATTCATCTACATATGATGATTTAATTAATGAATTGAAATTTAATGGATCCAAGGTATCTAACCTAGATAGACTATTTAGGCCAAAATCGTTCTCATATGATCCGTGTATAGATTGGGATAAATTTATTAATTACGGACAATACTACTGGTTACCAAATGGTCCAGACACTATTGAAATTGCAGGTCAGCAAGCATCGACTATTAGTTCCTACGCAGTAACTGATTCAGTTGATGGTAAAAGTTTGATTTTTACTCCAGATGGTCTATCAACATCTCCTTTGTTAACTTTATATAGAGGATCTACCTATGTATTTGATGTTAACAGTGACTATCCATTTTATATAAAAACCGGATATGTTCCTGGAGAAGTTGGTCTATATAGAGGAGCTACCAATCAGGGTGTTAAACAAGGTAGACTTATTTTAACAATTGATGACACTACTCCTGATAATTTATTTTATTTTCCAGAAGGAAATCTCTACGGCGTTGGACAAATTGTAGTAAAGCGCGCAATAGAAAATTCAATCTTAGATGTTTCTGCTGATATTATAGGCAAAAAGACTTATTCGTCTATCGGCGGCGTAGAATTCTCAAATGGCATGAAAGTTAGATTTGCTGGCAATGTTATGCCTGAAGAATATGCAGAAAATGATTTCATAGTAGAGGGAGTTGGTACATATATCACTCTTGTTCCTTATAACGAACTAAAGACTGTTGGAATATCTACTACTAATTTGAATGTTAACTTTGATGCTACTCCATTTGATCAATATCCATTTGATGATTTTAGTTATGTTCCTCTTTTGCCTGAATATATTACAATCAATCGAGCAAGTCCCGATAGAAATTCATGGAGTCGATATAATCGTTGGGTTCATATTGACGTGATTAAATCCACTGCTCTTGCTAACGGAGTTCAACCAGAATATTCTTCTCTTCAACAAGCAAGGCGTCCTATTATTGAATTTGTTTCTGGATTAAGACTTTATAATTTTGGTGCAACTACTAAACAAACAGTTGATCTTATTGATACGATTACAGTTGATGCTCTTTCGGCATTTGCAAATAGTCCTGGATTTTATATTGATCAAGTAATGGTTGAACCTGGTTTTAGAGTAATTTTTAATGCAGACAAAGATCCTTTAACTCGTGGTAAGATTTTTGAAGTTAACTTTGTTACGGTAAACGGAAAACAAGTAGTAGACTTGGTAGAAACTCTGGATACTGTATCTGAGTACAATTCTTCATTGGTAGTTCTTCGTGGCGAAACATATAAGGGAACAAATTGGTGGTTTAACGGCAATGAATGGACATATTCTCAACAGCGTCTTGCGTTAAATCAATTTCCTAAGTTTGATGTTTTTGACGATGATGGAATTAGTTTTTCTGACCAGACCGTATATAATTCCACATTTCGTGGAACAAATGTGTTTAGTTACGCAGTGGATACCAATAATTCAAAAGACGCCATTTTAAATTTTCCATTAAAATATAAAAATATAGCAAATCAAGGCGACTATCTGTTCAATAATGATTTTATGACGGATACGTTTGCATTATCGGTCAATAATCAGATCGAAGATCGAATGGTTGCTGGCAATTATCTAAAGATAACATATGCCGATGGTACAGAATCATTTTTAGATGTGTGGACAGAGCAGTCCGAACTACATATTCCAATTATTCAATATCAAGTGATTGATTCAGAAATCATATACGTTCAAATTATTGCAATTGACGAGCCTGGTTATACACCTGATCTTGAGATTGATCTATATGTAAATGATGTCAAAAAGCGTCGTTATATTGATTTTAGAATAGCAAGGGATTCAGAGAGAGCATATGTTGTAGTAGAAAATTCATTTTCAGTGAACGATAGAGTTTTAATAAAACTGTTTACTGAAAAACCTTCTAATGATCATGGTTATTATGAAATACCTAGTAATTTAACCGACAATCCATTAAATGGACCTATCGGCAATTTTACATATGCGGAACTAAGTGACCACGTCAGAACAATTGCCTATAATAGTCCTGAATTTATTGGAGTTTTTCCAGGAAATGGAAACTTGCGAGATTTATCAAATGTTGGAAAATATGGATCTAAATTAGTAAGTCATTCCAATCCCATGAGTTTTGCTCATTACTTTTTAGGAACAAAACAACACAGTATAATTGATTCTGTAAGACAGGTTGCACAAGATTATAACCAATTTAAATCCAATCTCCTTAGAAGTATTACTGATTTGAGAAATTCCTACGATTTATTTCCCAGGGATATTCTAGATTTGGCAATATCCTCACTAAATCTGGTAAAAGACAATTCAGTTTCGTATAATTTTTCAGATATGATTGCTTATGGCAAAAATCATAGTGATAGATCATATACAGTCACTGATTCAAGAAACAAAATTTATAGTTTGGAGAGTATTTTTGATAATACAGTCCTGAGCGAAAGATCAATTTTGATATATTTGAATGATGTGTTATTGATCAGTGGCAGAGATTATATTATTGATAGATTTTCTGCAAGTTTTACGATTAAAGTTCCTCTTTCATCCGGTGATATTATTTTAGTTTCTGACTATTCCAGTACTGTAGGTAATTTTGTTCCTCCTACACCTACAAAATTGGGTCTTTATCCTAAATATACTCCAGCAAAATTCTATGATGACACATATGTAGGTGATCCTCGTTTGGTTATTCAGGGTCATGATGGTAGTATCACTCTTGCATTTGGTGACTATAGAGATGATGTTTTATTAGAATTTGAAATTCGTGTTTATAATAATATAAAAACAGATTATAAGAGACATTTGATCGACATAAACTCAATTATTCCAGGTGCATTTAGAACAACTGACTATTCAATAAATGAGATTACCGATATTATTACTCCCGATATATTAAAGTGGGCAGGTAATTTTGGGGTAGATTATCAAACTAATAATACATTTGATCAGTTGGATACGTTTACATTTAATTATTCTGGAATGATTGATGGAATACACAAGCGTAGAATGCCAGGACACTGGCGAGCAATATATAAATTTTTCTATGACACTGATCGTCCTCATACTCATCCATGGGAAATGCTAGGATTTACTGAAAAACCTGAATGGTGGAATACCGAGTATGGACCTTCTCCTTATACTCGTGGAAATACAATTCTTTGGAATGACTTGGAATCTGGCAAGATTGCAAGTGGTGATCGCGCAGGAACACATTCTTTGTATTCAAGACCAGGATTGTCTAATTTTATTCCAGTTGATGATAGTGGTAATTTATTAAGTCCAACAGATACTGGACTGGTCACAACTGCTATAATTAATCCTGGTGATCCTAAAAGAATTATTAATATCAGAAGCATTAATATTGACAGTGATTGGATAGTGGGAGACCAAGGTCCGGCCGAAACCTCATGGAGAAAGAGTAGTTATTGGCCATTTATCTATCAAATTGTTGCAGCGCTTACTAAGCCGGCCGATTATGCAGCTTTTATGTTTGATCCTGATAGGTTGATAGCAAATAAGTTTAATCAATATAAGTATGGAAAAAGTCATCAGTTTTTAAACTTGTCAAAGGTTTCTCTATATCGTGATGTTGTTAACGGCACTAGAGTACTTGCTTCTGGTTATAGTGTTTTTGTAATTGAACGTGGACTAATGAATGATGCAAAATATCTTACCTCCTTAAAAAATGATTTGTCTAACGTTACGTATAATTTGATGGTAAAATTAGGCGGATTTGTAAGCAAAGACAAACTTCAAATCTCAATTGACTCTATAGATCCTACGAGTCCATATCCTGGAGTATTATTGCCATCTGAAGACTATCAGATATTTTTTAATCAAAGTTCACCTATACAGACTTTGGGAATTTCTGGAATAATAGTACAAAAGACTCTCACGGGATTCTCTGTTAGAGGTTATGACAAATATGAACCATTCTTTACAGTATTTGAGCCAGTACCAGTTGCAACTGACCGACTTGAAGTTTCTGGAGGTAGATCCGAAAATTTTGTAAATTGGCAGGCAAATTCTATATATGATCTTGGTCAGATTGTATTTTATATGGACAGGTACTATCGGTCAAAACAGAAGCACAATAGTGGTGTAGACTTCGTGATGTCTTATTATCAAAGTCTTCCTTATTTGCCAATGATCGGTGGAATAAGTGTGTCTACTCGCTCGTTATTTTCAGATACTGCAAAGAATGTTCCCTATGGTACCACCTTTGAAACTATACAAGAAGTGTATGATTTTATTATCGGTTATGGGCGCTGGCTTGTATCTAAAGGATTTATATTTGATGACTTTGTAAATGATTTAGGTGAAATTTCTGATTGGACGCTTAGTGCTAAAGAATTTTTATTTTGGACAACTCAGAATTGGACAACTAATTCAGTTATAACTCTGAGTCCGTTTGCAAATAAACTGAACTTTTATTCAAATACTGGAATAGTTGATAACATACTCAATAAATTTTATGAGTATAGTTTGCTTAGAGCAGATGGATCACCATTCCTACAAAATAGATTTACGTTGATTCGATCGGATGGAAACTTCACAATATCAACGGTCAATGCCACGGATGGTATATATTTTGCCAAATTAAATCTTGTTCAAAAAGAACATGCATTAATTTTTAACAATTATAGTCTGTTTAATGATGTTATATATGATATTGAAACAGGTTATCGTCAGCGTAGGGTAAAACTTCAGGGATTCAGAACTAAAAATTGGAATGGAGACTTTTTTAGTCCAGGATTTATATTTGATAGAGCAACGATAGTTGATTGGGAAAAATTTACTAGTTATGAAATTGGTCAGGTTGTACGGTTTTCTGGCAATTATTATTCTGCCACAAAGTCAGTACAAGGCAGTCAGTCCTTTGATCTAACTAGTTGGACCCTTTTGAGTAGTAAACCGGAATCAACTTTATATCCAAACTTTGATTATAAGATTAATCAATTTGAAGATTTTTATAGTCTTGATATTGATAATTTTGATGCAGGTCAACAGCGCATGGCACAGCATTTGGTTGGTTACTTGCCACGACCTTATCTTAACAATATTATTGGCAATTCAGTTGCGGAATATAAGTTCTATCAGGGATATATTCGTGAAAAGGGTACAAAAAATCCTTTGATTAAGTTGAGCAAATCTACACTAATCAATGATAGTGGAAGTATAGATTTCAACGAGGAGTGGGCATTTCGCATTGGATATTATGGTGGATTCAATACTTATCAAGAACTGGAAACACCTCTAGATCCTACAAAATTTATTGAAAATCCACAGATTATTGGCTTTGTCAATACAATACCAACTGATGTTGCTGACTCCATTTATTACAAAGATATTAATGATGTGATTATTTCGCCTGATAATTTTGATATTGAACAGGCGTTCCCAACTCTGACTACATCCACTGTGTACACAGATTTTGAAATACCTGTTGCGGGATATCCTAGATTTGATGATATATCATTGACTGCTTTTAATAAAAATAGTATTTTAGATATTTCAAATAATGCAGCACTCACTGATGGAACGGCTATTTGGCTAGGTTACACTGAGAGTAGAGATTGGGATGTATTACGATATACCAAAGTTGCTACTAAGATTATTGCTGCTGAAATCTATATTTCTGGTCAGGAAACTGCTTTTGTTACCAGTAGACCACATTTACTCAATACAAATGATATTGTTAGTATAACAGGCATTGCAGTTGATGTTGATCGGTGTTATGTAGTTGCACGAATTATCAGTCCAACAGAATTTACAGTATTCTCTGTACTTTTTGAATTGCCAGTATTGCCTGATTTTCTAGGAGGATTATTACACACATTTAAAAGCTCTAGAATGTCAGATTTAAACTGGTCAGCTACTAACAGTTTATCATATGATACTGACCGACGCATCGGCGAACTAATGTGGATTGATGATAAGGGCGACGGTAATTGGGCAGTATATCAAAAAATTGATAATTTTACAACAGTTACCAGTGTTATATCTGCTCCAGCGCCTGATATTACCAGTCAACAGTATGGTTATAAAATTGTTCAGAATGTCAATACTACCACTATCATCGTATCATCTCCTACATACAAAGAGACCATCTACGGTTACACTGGCCGTATTTCCGTTCTAACTAGAAATGCCGATAGTAATCCTCGATTTAATTTTAGCTATTCTATTAATAAAGATAATATTACATACTATGATGGAACTGAAACTAGTTTCTTTGGAGAAGCAGTTGCGTTTGATTCAGGAATATCATTGGTTATTGCAGGAGCATCCGGTGCATCAAGTGTGAAATCAACCTTGACAAATACAGTAGTTAATCCTGCATCGGGTATTTCTAATCAATTTGTCAACCAGGGAGTTGTAAAACTATCCATAATTAATGAAAATGGACGAACAGAGACGACTGCGACCGTTATAACAACTCCTAATCCTGAAAACAATACTCGATTTGGAAAATCATTGGCGTATTCAACTCAGACATCAAAATTAATTGTTGGCTCTCCTGGATATGCTAATGGCATAGGTGCAATTTATCGTTATACCGTTGGTGTAACAACTTCGGTCAATGTGACATATTCTAGTAGAACTTCGCCTTCTATTTCTACAGGAAGTAACTTTGGTACAAATATTGCGGCAAATTGGAATAATAGTATTGTTGCCGTAACTGCTCCAGGAATTAATAATACATTGGGATCAACCGGTGCAGTATTTGTATATCGTGAAAATTCTACAACCAATGTACTTGAGCAGTTGAAAATAATATCAGGAGATAGCTCTGAACTTCCAGTTACTTTTGGAGCATCTGATAATTTTGGATCAACGATAAAACTAACAAAAGATGGAAAGTTTTTGTTTATTGGTACACAAAATTATAATGATTCTGCTAGAGGAAACAATACAGGTGTAGTCGATATTTTCATGTGGACAGGTACCAATTATTCATTCAATCAGCGCCTGGATTCGCCATTTGAATTTGGTAAATTGGAATTTGGGTATGATATTGCATTGGATGAAACTGAGACTGAGTTAGTGATTTCGACCAAGAATAGTATATATTCTGGTACAACAACTTATGATAGAAACTCAACAAGACTAGGAAGTACCATTGCAAACTCATTATATGGTACAATTTATGTGAATGATCCTACAAGTCCCGTTAGGAATTCAACTACAGATTTTGATACAGGAACGACCACCTTTTATGATGTAGTTTATGATGTTGGAACAGTTCATGTTTACTACAAGTATGGAGAATTTTGGACTTACGCACAAGAATTGCCTTCATCCTCAGTCAATTTGGGAAGCTCATTTGGATCAGGTTTATCAGTTACTTCAAAGACTATTTGTGTTGGTGCACCGTCACTGTTGAGTTCATACAATCAAGGCCGAGGTCAGGTCTACATCTATGATCGAAAAGAAGTGTCTGTAAATGCATGGAAACTTCTCAGACAAAATTCACCACTGGTCGATCTAACACTAGTTAAAAAAGCATCAACTATTGATTCAAAAACACAACAAGTCAAAGATTACCTTGACATTATTGATCCAGTTAAGGGTGATATTTTGGCAACAGCAAAGCAGGAATTAAAATTTATCACACCTTATGATCCTGCAATCTACAGTATTGGCATTGATAGTACAAATGTTGATACAAATTCTAACTGGCTTGATGAGCATGTGGGTGAATTGTGGTGGGATCTTTCTAATGTAAAATTTGTATGGTACGAACAGGGTGAGTTGGAATATAGAAAAAACAATTGGAATCGTTTATTTCCTGGATGTACAATTGACGTTTATGAGTGGGTAAAATCGGAATTCTTGCCAATAGAGTGGAGCACTTTTGCAGACACTGCGGATGGATTGGCACGAGGAATAAGCGGCCAGCCAAAATTTGCCACAAATACAGTAATGTCGGTAAAACAGGTATATAATTCAGTTTCAAACTCGTTTAGTAATGTATACTATTACTGGGTAAAGAACAAAAATATTCTTCCTGACAACGTTCATAATAGGAAACTTACTGCATTTAGTGTTGCATCACAAATAGCTGATCCTGTTGGTTCAGGGATTAAATCAATAGCAATTCTAGGTCCAACATCGGCCATGATATCAAATATCAAGCCTGCTCTTGTGTCAAATAATGTTAATCTTAATATTACATTTGATTATACCAGAAATTCTGCAAATAGGCACACTGAATGGCTATTATTGCAAGAAAATGATCCTAATAGTAAGCCAAACGCATTATTAGAAAAAAAATTGATAGATAGCTTAATAGGGCATGATGAAATAGGAAATGCAGTACCGTTTCCTAACTTGCCAGAAAAGGTTAGATATGGACTGGGAATTAGACCACAGCAGAGTCTCTTCAAATATCCACTAGAAGCAATGCGTAATATCATGGAATTCAGTAATACAATATTGGCATCTTTATTGATTACCGATAAAATTAACTTTGGGAATCTGGAATCAAAAGATCATATTCCAGCAGCGGCATCCTATGATTTACTAGTTGAAGACATTTACGCACTTGAGCTTGTAAATGTCAAGAGTATAAAATCAGCAGATATTAGGCCAATAATTGATTTAAATGGTAAAATTTCATCAGTTGTAATTGTTGATCCTGGATCAGATTATAGAGTATCACCGACGCTTGTGATTACAGGTGACGGAACGGGAGCAGAGATCATTGTTCCTGAAAAGGATGGAATAGATGAATCTGGTCGCGTTGTTCGTGTATCTATAATAAATCCTGGTAGTCAATACACTTATGCAACTATTACAGTTAGGCCCTTTACTGTAGTGGTGCAGACTGATTCCACGGTTAATGGCAAGTGGGCAGTATATGAGTGGGATGTTGAGAGACAGCGTTGGAACAAGTCCAGGACACAGGAATATGACACTACTCAGTACTGGAAATATATAGATTGGATGAGTCCTAATTATAATTCTCGAATGGAAATATCTGCAAAAATATCCTCGACATTTGCACTTGATGCATGGGAGTCGTTGGACATCGGCAGTTATATTAAAGTTGAAAACGGCGGTGACGGAAGATATTTGATACTTGAAAGAACCGCTGGCACTGGCGGCACATTCGATGATAATTGGAATATTGTGTACTCTCAAAATGGCACTATACAATTCCTTGAACCACTATGGAACCTATCGGGATCATTGTATGCATGGGATCAACGTGCTGGATTTGACCAAACTCAATTCGATCAATCACCTTCTAAAGAAATTTTTTATGCCGTTACAGCATTAAAAGATGATATATTCGTAGGAAATTTAAAGATATATTGGAATCAGCTTTTCTTCAAAGCTGTTCGATATGCAATGACTGAGCAGAAAAATTTAGACTGGGCATTCAAAACTACGTTTATTTCAGTAATAAATAATTTGGGTAGTTTGGATCAGCGTCATTCCTACAAATTACAAAATAGCAAAAATTATGAAAATTTCTTAAAAGAAATTAAACCATATCATACAAAAATTAGAAAATTTGTAGAGGCATATACCAGTACGGAATTTACTCAAAGTTTCACCACTGACTTTGATTTGCCAGTGTATTACAATACTTCAACATCTAATTTTACTAATGTTGATTTTGGAAATAAGAAACTATTACAGTATCCTTGGAAATCATGGTTTGAAAATCACACTCATGGCATAGAGTCAATAACTGTATTTGATGGTGGATCTGGTTATAATGCAGTGCCAACTATTTCAATAATAGCCGCCGCAAATGATACTGGATATGGCGCAACTGCAATTGCATATGTTGCGTTAGGAAAAATAACCGACATTATTGTGACAAATCCTGGAAATGGATACACTGTTGCGCCTACTGTTGTTATCAACGGAGGAGGAAATGGTGCTCTAACTCCTGCAAGGGTGTATGCTAGACTAGGCAAAAGTCCAGTTAGAACAAACACTGTTGCCTTAAAGTTTGATAGAGTGACTGGTCAACGAGAAATTGGCACATCAACATGGACCGACTCGTTTGTTGCTATAGATAACCAAGTCTCATTTGATTTAACATGGGTACCTATTTTAAACAAAGCAGATATAGACCTATATGTCAACGATACTTTACAGCTTTATGATAGTTATACAATAGAATATCGAAAAGAAAAATTTAATAATAGCTATACAAAATCATATGCTGTTCTTAAATTACAGTATATTCCTAATAAATTTGATAGAATTAGAATTAGTTATTTAAAAAATCTGTCGTTTTACACAGCAGTAGATCGAATTGAATACTATTATCAACCAACCGCTGGTATGCCTGGAAAAGATCCCGAGCAGTTGATGTCGGGAGTGGCCTATGATGGTTTATCAATTGAAACTTTGCCATTTGATTTTTCAAATGGTTGGGATATGTTGCCATTTGGGACTACGACATGGGATAATTATTCTTTAGAATCTGGTTATATTTCATATTCAACAAATTCTACGAGTACGCAGACATTTGTTCTTACCGATACTATAATCAGTACTGGAACAAGAGTTAATGTTTACCTAAATAAGACTAGAATTGACGGCACGGGATCTGCAATAGTTCCTACGATTATTGGAATAGGATCAGGAGCAATTGACAATATAGAAGTCACTGTGTCAGGTTCAGGTTATGTATCTTCATTGACAACAGTGACAATATCTTCGCCTAATTCTATCAGTGGAACTGCTGCAACCGCCACTGCAATACTGAATGTGTTAGGCCAAATTACTGGTATAGAATTACAAAATAGCGGCAGAGGATACACTTCTACTCCAGTAGTTACAATCACTGGACCATCCACGATACAAGCATACGCAAGAGCAGTGATAAAATCTGAGTTCACAACAACTGTTTCGGCTACCACTCAGACTGTGATCACCATTCCTTCTTCGGCTTTCCTGACAACGAGTACGCTAATTGAATTCAGGCACTCTGATAGTGATGGAACATTGCAAATATACGATATTGAAAGAAGCTTGGACTCCGTTATTAATGGCGGCAATATGGCATACACTACCGCTCTAGGATTAACTCCTAGTGAAATAATATTAGATGGTGGCTCAACATCAACTAGATTTATGACAGGAATGATCGACGATGGTTTCTTAAATTCTTATAATAGTCCTGCTCCGGAAGAGTGTGTTCCTGGTCAGATTATGGAATCAGTTGGTATCAGTCTTTATACACAATCTCCTTTGGTACAACCTAACATCGTTAATAAATTGTATACAGTGAACGGATCCACTTCCACTTATAGTCTAGGTCTAAAACCTACTAATATTGATTCTGTAATTGCAGTGTTTAATAATAGAAAATTGAACAAAAATGAATACGTGATAGATTTTACCAATAATACTTTTAGGTTCACTTCAACAACTCCTGGATTAGGTGCTCTTAGCTTGACATCGATTCATGCAGGAACTATATCTTTAATAGATTATAATGTTGAGACTTTTTCTGCGCCAGGTGGCAAATATTCGCCTCCCGTACTATTTGATGCAATAGGCAGTGCTGGATCAAGTACATATGTTACAATTAATGGAATTCCGGCAATATTTGGAGTTGATTATAGCTTAGTGGATAACTTAAATACTCCAGAATTTACTTTCTTCAGTGCAGGAACAATACAGTCATATCTGTTCAGTGCGCCGATAAAAGCGATTAGCGAGATAACTGAACAAGTATATGTGGCATATACAGCTACCACTGTAATTTCACTTACTAATCCTCCGGGCAAATTGGCTCCATATCATAGTCAGGTAATTGTTACTAACAATGGTCTTCGATTGAATCCTCCTGTAACAAGTTATTACCAAGTGGTGAATGGACAATTGGTTTATAATATTAGCGAATCATATACATTTAAGAGTAGAACTATTGCATTAAACGATCTTGAAGTTTATATAAACGGAGATATTTCCACAGTTTCTGGAATTTGGAAATTAAATCAAAACAAAAACACTATTAAATTTGCCGAAAATTCATTGATTGATGGAGATGTGATTGCGATAGTTGTGAAAAAAAATCATGATTATCTTGTACAGGATGACAAGTTGATTCTAACTTATGCTACTCAACAGTATGATGAGTTTAGAATCACTACCTTTACCAACCATGATCCTAATTTTATCCGAACAGAACGATTTATTGGACACGCAACCGGTGAATATAGATTACAACGACCTGTGTTGAATTCCGCATATGTGTGGGTAAGTGTTAATGGGAAACCAATGGCGCTAGGAGTTGATTACACAGTTGATGCGGATGGATATACCGTTATAATTAACAGTGGCATCTCTCAGACGCAGGACATTAGTGTTGTGATTACTAGTTTTGCTGATCTTGTGAATACTCTTTCTGGTTACAGAATATTCAGGGATCTCTTAGGACGAACTCATTATAAGGCTCTTAGAGGAAAAAATACAGTAGTCTTGGCAGAGAACTTGTATTCAACGTCTACATATATAGCCGTGTCATATACGCATTCATTATCTCCGCCAAATAAATTAGAAAATAGACCTGGAGTAATTTTGGTAGATGGCGAAAGAATTGAGTTCTTTGAGATCAATGAGAATCGATTAACACAGATTAGAAGAGGAACTTTAGGAACCTCGCCAAGAAGGGTTCATAAGGCAGGAACTGAAGTAATAGATCAAGGAACAGCACAAACATTAGGTTTTACTGATGTGACTCAGACATTTTCCACTTCTACAACTCTGTCAACTGATTATTATCTTAGTAACTTCTATTTTGATGATACTGCTTCTTATACCGATCAAGTAGAAGTTCGATATCAGGGACGCTTGTTGTTGAAGCCAGGACAATCAACGATAAAACATGACTTTGATAAATCATATGACTCATCTGAGTTGTCGGATATTGTTCTAACATCTCAGTATGATATTTCCACGACCACTAATATATTGACATTGAACTTTATTCCGGTAGTTGGAGCAAGATTGGATGTGACTAAGAGAACATCGAAACAGTGGTACATTGGCAATGTTTTACAAGAAGGTAGTGATGAAATAATTGATTTGGTCATATAAGTATAAGATCGCATGATCTACAAAACGTTAAAGAATACTCATCTTCCTTATTATTGATTGGATAAATATAATTATGAAAAACGAACATAATAAAACAACGCCGGTAGTCGTAGAAACTGCTCCAAATGAATCAGGAGCATGGAGTGTTCAGGGACATATTAAGATTTTTGATCCCAAGACTAATGAGGTTTACATTAATAAAAGAAATGCCATCCATTACGAAAATTTCTCAATTGGACTGGCCCAGGCAATGAGTAATCAAGGCCGAGGATTTATTTCAGAAATGTGTTTTGGAAATGGCGGTAGTAGAATTGATCCTACTGGTATTATCACTTATTTGACTCCCAATGTTGTTGGCACATCTTCTAGTTTATACAATCAAACATATATAAAAAATATTGACACAAACAATGTTTTAAATTTGGATCCCGCTAGAAATTTCATGGAATATAGACATATTTCTGGAACAGCTTATACTGATATTTTAGTAAGTTGTCTATTAGACTACGGTGAGCCATCTGGCCAACAGGCGTTTGACAATACAACTGATATGAATAGTTCTTTTGTTTTTGATGAACTGGGTCTTAGAGCATATAGTCCCGAAGAAGACGGTACTGGAATGCTATTGACTCATGTTATTTTTCATCCTGTGCAAAAAAGCCTAAATCGCCTTGTTCAAATTGATTACACTGTGCGAATTCAAAGTCTGTCTAACGGAGCATAATAATGTCATATACCATTTATTATTCAGATCCCGTAAAGGCTAGCAATCCAATATTGATCAATGACGGTACTAAAAATATTCAAGCAACTAGTCTTGAACTCATTGGTAGAAATTATCCTGGATATGGACAAGCAATTGCAACAAATCTAGTACATTTATTAGAAAATTTTTCAAGTTCTAGTCCTCCAAATAATCCAATTGAAGGACAAATTTGGTTTGATACCAGTGATCCTACTAATAAGAAATTAAGAGTAAATGACGGAAGTGCAACCGGTTCAAATTGGTCGCCTGTAAATGGTGTTTATCAACAGTCCACACAGCCATCAAGTGTTAAAATTGGTGATATTTGGGTAGATACCGCTAATCAACAAATGAAAATCTATAATGGAAGAGAATTTGTTTTAGTTGGGCCAAATGTTTCATCAAATACAATTACTGGAAGTTATCCAGAAACTGTAACCGATATTACTGGAAATCCTCATGAAATTATAATTAATTATGTTGACGGTAATGCTATTAGTGTTATATCACAAGACACTTTTGTTCCATATGTTACTATAGACGGATTTAGTTTAATTGAATCTGGTGTAAACTTATCAGAAACTTCTATATTAAATGGAAATGCAAAATCCTCATACAATCTGGCAGTAACTTCTCCATCAATTGAAAATGTTTCTGCAAATTCTTTTTTAAGAAATGATATACCTCAGAAAATATCAAGACGCCTTGATATCGCTGTTGATTCTGAACAAGGAGGTACAGCACTAGGAATAGGCACAAATCCCACTTTTACCTTGAGTAGAAGAAATCAATATGATGCTGTATTTTCAAATGAAGAGACTCAGGGAAGATTCTCATTTGAGGTCACCGGTGCAGGAGCTGCAACACTTGTAATTGATGGTTCTACTAAGACTGTGCAAGTCAATGCCCCAAGTATTGATAGTAGCAGTACCGCTCTCAGTGTTTATGGATCTATTAGTGCAACCTATAATGGATCTTTTCAAAAAATTGTAACAAATTCAACTGCAAGTGATTCTATTGTTATAGCTGGAGGCGCTAGAGTTGGTGGAAATCTTACGGTAATTGGATCAATAGTAGGAAGTGTGTCATCTGCCACGTCATTGACTAGTCCGTCGGTTTTTGCAGTCAATGGTGACATGACTGCTCCATCAGTGTCGTTCTCAGGTGCAGGCAATCCTGTTTTATTAACAGTGACCGCGTCTAACTCTCTAATTATAGGAAAACCTATTACATCAGTTACTAGTACTACTGATATGATATTGATTTTTAGCACTGGTACTCAAACTTTAAATAGTCAAACAAAAAGTGCTTTCTTGCGAGATATCAATTATAATAATACCGGTACAGTGACATCCACTCCATTTGGCAGTCTGGTTCCAGTAGGAACAATGATGCCATATGCAGGAAGTACAGCTGGAAATGCTCCGCATGGCTGGTTATGGTGTGATGGTAGCCTGATACCAACCGCCACTGTATACTCTGCATTGAGAACAGTAATAAATGGTCGATATGGCAATACTGGTGGTGTACCAAAATTGCCAGATTTAACCGGATTGATTGCACCAAGTGCAGTCGCAATTAACTATATTGTGAAGTATTAACCTATGGCATATATATTAAAACTATCTAACGGCAAAGTTCTATTAACTCTTTCTGATCAAAAAAGGGATAGTGTCACTACTAGTTTAACATTGATTGGAAAAAATGTCAATGCATATGGTACTGACATTAATGATAACTTTATTAGATTGATGGAGAATTTTGCAAACACCTCAGAACCTACAAGTCCACTTGTGGGTCAAATTTGGTTTAATACAGAAGATCAAAAAATATATGTTTATAATAATTCACAATTTTTTAAACCTATTGGAAGTCCCACTATACAAGCAACTGCGCCTGAGGGACTTGCCGAAGGTGACTTTTGGATAGATTCGGTTAGACAACAGTTGCATTTTTGGGATGGCACACAATTTACTCTAGTTGGTCCAGGATATAATTCTGCTACCGGAAAATCTGGAATAATGGTAGAGGATATTCTTGACAATTTATCTAGAACTCGAACCGTTGCCAATCTTTATTCAAACGATAAATTAATTGCTTTGATAACTAGTTCAACATTTTCTCTGAGTACAAGTTTAGCAACTACTATGGGCATTGCTAGCGTAGTTCCTGGAATTAATCTTTCATCAGATGTTATACTAAACGGCACATCTGCTAATTCAAATGGGTTAGGCAGTGTTGATGCAGGTGATTTTATAGCTTCATCTACTTCGTCTCTGCAACTACTCTATGGTCCAATTGATATATTCAACGACGAAGGACTGTCAATTGGCACGAACAATGATTTTCAGTTTACAGCAGAGGGATCGTCTCCTAAAGTTGCCACCATGTCAATTAGTTCTAATGATGATTTCAATCTACTAGCTGGACCAGGAAGTTGTTTATATTATAGAAATGATTCAGGAAATCTAGGTGTCTTTACTACGAATCCTATCTATAAATTACATGTAAATGGTGATGTGGGTATACAGGGAAATCTTCATGTCACTGGAAACTCAACTTATGTTACAACTGCTGATCTCAGAGTCGATGATAAAGCTATAGAACTTGCATACGTGGCACCACCGGGATTGCCAAGTAACAATCTCGCAGATGGCGGCGGTATTATATTACATGGAGACACTGATAAGACTTTTCTTTGGAATTCTGCAAACGGCACATTTGGATCATGGACATCATCAGAAAGTCTTGAACTTGTTGCTGGCAAATCATTTAGAATTAATAATAACATTGTCCTGAGTGAAACTTCACTTGGAATAGGAGTAACAGATGCGCCTGGATTAGTTAATCTTGGACAACTTCAACAGTTGGGCGTAGGACAAGTTTATATATCAGCTTCTGCAATTGGTACTATTAATTATGTACCGTTGATACTAGGTAGAAATTCAGATGGTGTCAAGTTTGACGGAAATAAATTAAGTAATGTTGCCACTCCAACAGGAACGGATTCTCCAGATCACGTTGCAACTAAAGAATATGTTGATAGTGCAGTTACTTTAGCAAGGGTGGGACAGTACACTCTGAACATTGATGTCACTGGTCATGCTAATAGTTCAGAAGATCCTAATCTGAATGATTTCGTTCTTGAGTTATTGACTAGGCTTTTGCCACCGGATGGATCAAATATACCTAATAATGCAATCGCTAGAATTCTAGTGACTAGATATAACACGACGCAACTGACAACTGCTAGTAATGCTATTGGATTTACTCCTGCAGGAGTTGTTCAGTATGGTACCAATAATGAGATACAGGCAATTGCATATAGTACGGGATATGTTGCAAATGTAACTTTCCCAGGTGCTCAGTTAGTAGTTAATCGCGCAATAAAGCGATACGTTGTTTCCGGAAATGCATGGCAAACTTATCCTGTTGATATCGGCGGATCAAATACATTATGGGTGGATGACCTGAATCCATGGTAAGGGGAAATAAATGTCTTACGTTATAAACAAGAGTAATAATGAATTATTCTTAATTTTAAATGATAATATCATTGATAAGAATAATGCATCTATATCACTGGTTGGTAGAAATGTATCCAACTTTGGCGATGCTCAGAATGAAAATTTCCTCCATATGTTGGAAAATTTTGCCAGGTCTAGTGCAGTTGGTGGTCAGCCTATAAGTCCTATAACAGGACAAATATGGTTCGATACTAATAGTAATATATGCAGACCCCTGGCATACGATGGCAGGGTGTGGAGACCTCTTGCTGTTTCCATATATAGTTCATCAGCTAGAGATACGCTCACCAATGCAACCTCAAGTCCTGCAATTCCATTTGCAGCATCTCAGCCTGGTGATTTTTGGGTAAATAGTGTTACTAAACAGATGTACTTGGTAACTAGTACTGCGTCCGATGTTTCGTTGATTGGTCCTGAATTGGTAGAAGGCTTTGCTACTACCAAAATGTCTTCGCGTTCAATGAATGACAATTCAGGCACTGCTCGGCCAGTTATTCAAACAATCATCAATGGCGAAGTAATTAGCATCCAGAGCAATGTTACTTTTGTGCAAACCTCAACTAATGCAGTCGCTGGTTTTCCTATAATTTATCGCGGCGTGACTTATAAAAATTATAGTTCTTCTACTAGGTATTCCACGCTATCAACTGACGTTGTCCTTCATGGATTACACGAGCAGTTAGATCGATCATATCCTCGTAGAAATATCGATGAGCATATACAAGGTGATTGGAGTGTAGATACTGGAAACTTTTTCTATTTTGGATCTTCACAAGAATCTAGTATAAGCTGGAAGTCGTCCGCAAATTCATTGACATTAAAAACAACATCAGATATTTCGTTTAAAACAACTACTACTTCTTTGATTTTTAATGGTGCAACATTAATACCTTCGGTGTCTTCAATAATAGAGTTGGGATCAAATGATTATTTGTATAATTCTGTCTATACAAAACGCATTGATAGTGGAGCAACAACCGGTACTATCGGTGGAGATTGGAAAATTGACGCAGCGACTGTAATTTCGCCAAACACAGATCTTTCTAGTAATGTAGGCACAGCATCTTTGAGATTTAATAATGTTTTTGCTGCAAACTTGTCAACCGGGAACTCATCAAATCAAGGCACATTAACAGGTGCTTGGCAACTTAGTGCTAATTCTACATTTTCACCACTTTCGAATTTAAGTAATAACATTGGACTGTCAAATAAGAAATTTAATACGGCTTATGTCTCGGTAATTTCTGGAATTACATCGATTGTTGGATCTCCAGATATAACAGGAAATATATTACCTTCTGTAACTAACACTTATGAATTAGGCAATACCAATTTTCAATGGCTTAACTTGTACGCAACAACTGTTAGATCAAGTAGTTTAATTTCAACTACTGGAACAATCAGAACATTTACTGCAACTAATGCTACTATAAGTTCAGTAACTGCTACAAGTGTCAATGCCGTTAATATTACTGCCACTGGATCAATCAATGCTCCTGCCGTGTATATAAATGGATATTCTGCATTAACAGCAACTTATGTATTGAATACCGCATCATCTGTGGTACTTGGAGGAATCAAAGTTGGCAATGGTATTAGTGTGTCATCTAGTGGAACTATTTCAGTAGTCACGTATAATCAAAGTTTAAACACTTCAAATTCGGTCACATTTAACAATATATCGGTCAATAATATAACAGCTGGTGGCACATTTACGGCACCGACAGGAACAATTTCTAATTTCAATGCAAATACCGCAACTATTGGTGGTAACTTAACTGTAAATTCTGCAGGAATTGTAAATGCTACTATAAATTCTCTTAATTCTCCTTCTGCAACAATTACTAGACTTTCTGGAGGAAATTCAACATTTAATAATGTTACCGCGACCGTTGCAACAATTAGTACTCTAACCGTATCTACTTTGATAGACAGGTTTTCAACGTCTATCAATAAAATTGATACTGATAGTTTTATGATTGCCAATTCTGATTCAAATCTTGCAACTCAGCGAGCAATAGTTAGTTACATTGCTCGTCTATTATCTCAGTTGCCATCTATTCCTCCTGTTCCAACGGGAGCAGTATTTTATGTTGCCATGCAGGCATTGCCAAACGGCTATGTGATTTGTAATGGAGGATCTTATTCTACCACTGATAGTCGATATCTTAATTTGTTCAATGCTATAGGATATACATATGGTGGCTCTGGTAACACATTTAGAGTTCCAGATCTGAGGGGACAATTCATAAGAGGACATGATGCAGGCAAAGGAGTTGATTCTGGCCGAGTGTTCGGATCTTCACAGTCTGATGATATTGTGTCGCATAGTCATTATATGTTTGCGAATGTTAATAGTGCATATGATAATATGTCATCTTATCCAGAAGCTGCTCCTTCTTCAAACACTTCTGGAGGATCATCTGGATCAAGCTATAATATTGGCACAGATGGAGTCAGTGATGCAACTGAGGGCAGAACAAGCGTAGTTGGTGGCAATGAGACTAGGCCTAAGAACGTTGCGCTTATGCCAATTATAAAACTTTAAATAAATAGTAATATGTCATATACACTATACAAATCAAATGGATCAAAATTTTTAATCATACAAGATGGTACAGTGGATACTACCACTGATCTCACATTTGTTGGTAAAAATTATACCGGTTATGGTACACAAGTTAATGAAAATTTTGTTAAATTATTAGAAAATTTTGCAAATAATAAATCACCAAAGGTACCAGTAGTAGGACAGCTTTGGTTTGACACCTCTGATAAGCGCCTAAAGCTGTATGATGGTTCCAGATTCAAGTTTATGGGCGTCATTAATTATGGCGCTACTGCGCCCGTGAGAATGAATGCAGGTGATCTGCATTTTGATACAGACAACTCACTGTATGCATATAATGGTACAACCTGGATAAAAATTGGTCCGACTACGATACCTAATTTTCAAAGTAGTGAAGGTGGTGGACTTCCTACCACTACTATACTAGGCAACGACAGTTTGCCTTATAATATTGTAAAGATAGCTGTTTCTGGTACAACTGCAACAGTTATATCAAATGGTCCAATCTTTCAGCCTAGGGGCGATCAGGACATTGCAACATCATTTACAAGAATTAATCCTGGCATAACTCTTCGAGGCGCCGATTCTATCACTGGAGTAAGTTCTACGTCCACTAATGACGGCAAATATTTACTTTGGGGCACCGCTGCATCATCGTTGTCCTTGGTAAATGCAAATGGAACAATTTCATCGGCATCAAATTTTGTAAAAGCTCTTGATCTTCAAAGTGGAGTTTCTTATCCAATAACATCTCTCAATGATACCGGAATAACGGTTGGAAATCAACGAGTTATTCAAATGCATGTTACTTCTTCTGTAATCGGAAATGTAAGTGTAATTGGTGGATCGAGACTGTTGTTAAATGTCAATGGAATCGCAGGAACTTATACTAATGTTATTAGTCTTGGAGGAGCTTCTTCTCTTGATATTCTACCTAACGCAAGTTATCCAGTGGCACTTGGATCGACTGCTACTGGTCGAAGATTTAGTAATTTATATGTAAACACTGTCACGGCTGCATTTTTAACAAGCACCAATATTTTTTCGACGGTAATAACTGCTACCACTTTTAATGTAGCGACCATTTCAGCAAGTAGCAGTATTCAAATCAACGGCTCAAATGTTTGGACGGCAGCCAGTTTAACCAATAATAATCAACTTTCTAATGGAGCAAATTATTTAACATCCTCTACTTTGGGAACTTATGGCGTTACTTCAATCGCAGGAACTGCTAACGAGGTAACAGCAAGCCCATCAAAGGGAGCTGTCACGATTGGTCTTCCTAACTCTGTTCGAATTACTAATAGTCTGACTGCCGCGACAGTTTACGGTAATACGGTGTATTCAAATGGATTCGAATGCTTGACATCAGATACATTGAATATTCCTGCTTCTGGAATTCAAGCAGTTTTGGGAACGACAAATGAAACTGATGTGACTGTTGTGAATTCTGGGACAATACGAGTCGGTTTGGTCAGTGCAGTAAGTGGATTAACTTCTCTATCTGCAAATGCATTGTATGACAGTGCCGATAGAGTATTGACTACTGCTACAATTACTACGGCTACTAACTTAGGACTAAAATTTACTATAACTGGAGCAACCGCATCATTGGGCGGCACGTTATTAGCTCAGAGCGGCGGAACAGGACTAACTAGTTATAGCATAGGTGACTTGTTATATGCTAGTGCACCGACTACCATTGGTAAATTGGCATCAGTTGCTTCAGGTAATGTTGTTATTTCAAATGGAATCAATACTTTACCTACTTGGGGCAAAGTGGGATTAACCACACATACTACTGGAACACTCGGTGTTAGTAATGGTGGTTCAGGCGCAGTAACATTTACTGCTGGATATTTAAAAGCTAGTGGAACAACTGCATTTACTACAACTGCTACCATTCCTGGGGCTGATGTAAGTGGTAATATAAGTGGAAATGCAGCAAATATTACAGCCTATACAGTTAATCAAAATGTAGGAACAAGCAACAGTCCAACATTTACTGGGTTAACGGTTAATGGAACGGCATCGGTGTCATCTGGTACTACTAGGCTTCATGCAGTTAATTTAGGACAATTTACTTCAGGATCAAATAGCAATGGATATTGGAGAAAAATGCCAGATGCAAGTGGTGATCCATATATAATTCAATATGGTCTAACTGCGGGTATATCAGATCAAGGTCCTATTAATATAATTTTTCCAATTCTATTTCCTAATACCAACTATGATCTCCAGCTTACTGCGGTTATCGTAGGCGAGAATAATTATGACAACTATCCTCAAGAACTTTCTGGAACTAGAACTACTGCGGGTGTTTCTATTTTTATTCAAGATCCAAGCGGCGGCGGATTAGCCGGAACTGCCGGAGTTAGATGGAGAGCGGAAGGTATATGAAAATAAACTAATTTATTTTTAATTTACCATAATGAAAAGCCCTAGTCTAACTAGGGCTTTTCTAATTCAACTTAAACAGTTTCAACAGCGTCTTTAGTAGCTGTTTTCTTACTTTTGGGCGGATCCACTTCGTCGGCCGCCTTTCTCAACTTCGCTGCTTCTTTATAGAGTGCATCTGCACGACTACGCATTTCGGCAGGAGTCAAAGTTATACTAGATGTTTCAAATGTTTCATCAGATATAGCATCTTTGACAACGGGTTCATTCGAGTCTACTAGTGTTGGAATAGTTGCATTTGAACCATCCTTGATAGCTAACTCATTGAGCGAAACTCCTTTTTGTTGAGCAATAATGTTATTAAGTTCATCAAGTGGTATTGATGTTTTATTATCTGGAGTAATCAATACGCCATTGGTAGGAACTTTTTTCATTAATCCATTGGAGTGAACATAGTGTAGCATGTTTGAACCATCTGGAAACCGACGAACAGACATAACATCCGCAAGTTCATCGGCTTGTTGTCCGGTTTCAGATTCAACAAGACTCATTAATGAGTCGTGATAAGAGTCCATGAGCGCCTGTGTTCCTATAACTAGAGCAGAGTGCGGATCGCCTGGTATTGTACGATAAGCAATTACAATCTTTGCTCCGTTGTTTTTCATTTTACCAACGTGTTTCATGTTGGTTCTCCTTAGGCTGCTGGCGCAGTTGTATCTTCGTTTTCCTGAGGTGGAGCAACAGCGTTTAGGAAATCGTTGAGCTTATTAAATGCGGTGCCAATAGCTGCCATTTCAGCAGCACGAAATGCACCACGAGTGGCAGCAACATCAATAATTGAACGAAGGTTACCTAGATCCTGAATGGTTAGTTCTGGAGTTGTAGTTGTAGCATCGGTTGCGGCTACATCAGTTGTATTTTGATCAGACATTTATATCTCCTATGTTATTTGTCTAAGTATGGACACGATAGACTCAATATAGTTAGTTCTTTTGGATCTTCGATCCCCAATTCTTGAATTTCAACTAACTTATTATTTGAATCTATTCGTAAATTTTTAACAATAGCATATCTGCTATCTAAATTTTGGTAGATCCAGATATCAACTGGATCTACCCTAGATACTTTCAGTGTCATTTTTGCAAAATGCAGTGGCATATATGACAGTCTTCTTGTACCTGTTATATTATATGCATTTGCATTATCACGTATTAACGCCATTATATATCTACTTTATTTATAATATGCATATTGCCCGAATGGCGGAACTATGTTTTCACTTCCGTGAATTACAAAGATAGATTCACAATAATTCTCATCGCCCCAGCTTCCGCAAGGATATCCATCTGTGAACATTATGAATCGCTTCGGTTCAATATCGTTGTCTTTCATGAACTTGAAGTTGGCATCAAAATCAGTGCCGCCACCACCCTTGACTTTGTAAGTCAGAATGTCAGAGGCATTGTCTCCGGTAAATTCTGCATAGTTATAAACTTTGGTATCAAAGCACCACAGATTTAACTTAAAATCTGTATATTCGTCCATGATTCCCTTGACTTCAGAAATAAAATCAGTTGCCTGTCGATCACTGATAGAACCACTCATGTCAATTGCGCAACTTACATCAATAGTTTCCTCGTTGATCATACCAGGAAGAACCGCTCCGCACATCTGACTTTTGCGATTTACTCGCGAAAAGCTAAAATTGCTTTTAAGAATACTTTGAATATTCATACGGAGTAGTTCACGCCAATCGATTTTTGGCTCGGTAAACTCGTTTATAAGTCTTGCAACACTAGCTGGAACACTGCCTGCACCCGCCGCATGGGCTGCACTGATCATTGCTTCTTTTATTTCGTCACGGATTTTCTTTCGATCTTCTTCCGAAATTGAAGGACCATCGTTATCTCCGTCACCGTCAAGGTGCTCATCTAAAAGATCACCAAGACTACTAATGTCAATTTTAGTAGCTTTTTCGTAAATGTCTTCATAGATTTGTTCAAATGACCATCCACGATACTTGTTATCTTGAAACACGCTTATAAATTTTGGAAATTCGCCTATCTTTTCGTCTTTGCAGATTTGATTAACTGCATAATCCATTGCAATGTTTGCAAGCTTTCTGTCACGGCTCTCACAGCGTCCCATATGATCAAATACATTATGAAGTACTTCGTGTGCAAAACCAAAGCTACATTCTTTGGAACTAAGCTTGTTAACAAATCCTACATTGTAATAAAAATGACGACCATCTGTTGCTAAAGTAGATAGCCAGTCCGATGCATCAACGATTTTTAATCGAGTTGCCATGTTTCCAAAAAATGGATGACGGAGAAGTAGTCCAATTCGTGCAGTGACTAACTTTTCCACCGCCGAGTGCTGCTCTTCGCGAGAATATTCTTTCTTTTCTGGCTTCTTGATTTTTTCTTGCTTCATAACAGACATTGCAGACTCCTATTGTTATTCAACTATTATACACTAACATATTGAAATGTCAAGGGGCCCATACGAGCCCCTTAACGGTATTATTCCATTGACGAGATGATGTACTTGCCGTACCTTTCATGAAACTCGTCAAAACTCGTGAGTTTTGCAGCATCGAAAGGCAGATTGTACTGAGTGAGTGCAACCTTTGCGCCCATGACGTTAAGCTCAGTAGGAAAATTGTTCATCATGAACTTGAAAAAGTTGTCTGCTTGATTATTCCAGTCTTTTTCATTTCGCTCACTTGCTGCCAGTAGTTCATAGCACATACTGATGGTCAATGAGTACATTGCGGAGATTTCTTTTACCTTCAGCTCGGTAACTTCGCCGCTAAGAATCGATTCCGGTCTCGGCAATTTGCTAGCAATCTTGCGATGTGCCATAAACTTGACAGCAAGCCCGTCGCCGATAGCGCCTGATACCAAGTCCGTGAGAGTGTTCTCTGGCAGATCATCATCTTCTAGTAGTTCAGCAACAAACGACCAAGATCGAGGAGTGGCAAACGAGCGACTAGAACTACGAGGATCGAAGTCGTACAGATCCTGCTTTGCAAATCCAATGTAACCGATTACCTGTTCATGGACATTGTTAGCAATTGCCCATTCTTGCCAATCACCGTGGTTTACCTTAATTTCAAGGTGAAGGAATCGGTTGGCAAGTGGTGCAGGCATACGATAAGTAACACCCTTGTCACTTTCACGATTGCCAGCAGCAATGATACTAACGCCCTTGGGCAGATGATATGTACCGACTCGACGATTTAGAATCAACTGATATGCGGCTGCCTGTGTTGCAGGCGCAGCAGAGTTGAGTTCGTCAAGAAAAAGAATAGCAGTGGAATTAGGATCACTGGGCAATTCAATAGGCGGCGCCCATGTCATTGCGCCCTTGTCTGGATTATAAAAGGGAATGCCCTTGATGTCGGTTGGTTCCCACAAAGAAAGTCGAACGTCAATGACTTCTCGGCCATTTTCAGCACCGACCTGATGAACGATATCTGACTTGCCAATGCCAGGAGGTCCCCACAAAAATACAGGACGATTTACCTTAAAACACTTACGGATTGCAGCCTTGGCCTCGTTTGGACTTTGGGTGCGATTAACACTGGATACATCTGCCATTTTAAACCTCTATGAATTATTGTGAATGCAGCGTCTTGCTGTGATATAATTCTAGCTGATTAAGTGCGCAGTGTCAATAGGTTTATTTTTCTTGTTCAGCCATTGCTCTGGCAATTCCATACTTTTGTATATCGCCGTTGAATAATATTAATTGAACGGCCATTTTTTCTTTAAAAACCACTATTGAATTTTTATCAATATAATATGGACTATCAATGAATTTATCCAACCATATCATGACTTGATTGGTAATTGTAGTTTCTTTGCAAAAATCAATGCTGTAGGATTTCAAATCCAATTCGTTTACAAGAAGTTGGTATCCCTCTTCCGTAAGTCGTAAGCCACCTGATGATTTTTTTCTGGGATTTTGCCAAATGTAATTATATAACTTATCAAAAGACTCGGAGGGCTCGTTTTTTTCATTGATCACCAACTGAGTGAGGTGTCGCTTAATGTCCATATTATTGCTTTTCACCGTTTATCAATTTATAAACCGAAAAATCCGAGCAATTAAACATTTTGTTCAATTTCTCAGATAAATTAAATGCATGTCCTTGATTTGAAAAGGATACTTTTTTATATTTTGTTCCTGATTGATGAGCAATCATGCTTGTGGTTTTTAAATTTACCGGTTTACCTTTGTAAAATACTGCCCAAATAGCGTCAGCTTCCAATACTTGCTCAGTCTTATAAGTTTTTTTATTTGTAATTTCTAAAACTACATTAGGTTTTGGTCTAGACATGGTTGCATATATCTCACTCGCTTATATGCTATTATTTATTCAAAATTTATAAATTGCCGCCGTCCATTTTGACAGTGACCTCTGTTTGTACAGACGATCTTAGTGCAATTACATCTAATTCTCCTGCTAAACGAGTCATTACTACTGCCAATGATTCTTCGAGCATATTTGCTTCATTTATCGGCAAATTTAGTGTTTTTTGACCGCTTTTTCGCGCAATTCTAGCTTTTTCCAAGAACATTTCGATAGGTAGAGTATTAAGACTATTCATTGTTTGTTTCTCTGTTTAATGAATTTATCATATTTTTTGCCTCTTCCTCAGTCTTAAACGGACCAATATATGGATATCTAGAAACTGTGATCAGTTTTGGACAAAATGATCTGATCCAGATTTTGGAAAATTTAACAGCATAGTATCCTGCGCAAAAAAAACATTTACTTCTACTAGTTTTTGTAAAAATAGGAAGTTTCTTCTTGACATCCCAAAGAGGATTAGTGGGAATACCTTTAGTGGGATATCCATATATTTCATTTTCCGGAGAAAAAGTCTGAGTTTCTTGTTGGATCGTTTCGTCTGGTATTACTATACCAAATCGTTCTTTAATCTCATTTAACGTATCCACTTGAAATGTTTGACCACTACTGACCAGTCTGTAACCACTATTTTCTCTGTTGAGAGTTGCTATTTTATTCCTGCCATCATTTACTAGCCATGATTTGTTAGGAATGAGCACTTTTGCAGTAATATTCATTTATGATACCTTGCTGTTAATGGATCAGCATAGCTTTGAATTTGCTCGCTGATTTTTATTAAATCATGTTGGGCACAAAACTTTATTAATCTTATGCCTACCTGACTGATATTTTTTTCTTTATTGAGTTCGTCAGTGACCGTATCTATAATTTTCTGCTTGATATCAGAAGGCTGAGCCTTGAGATCACACAAAATAACATTTCGATTATAATCTTCCAGAACTCGGTGCTCTTTGCCCTCATGATCTACCCATCGTTGTAACATAATATTGTTCCATGCCCACCCTTTAGAATTGCGATCAGCGAATGCTTCCTCTAGGCCTACCTTATTCTTGGTGCCTTTTTTGCGAACGCCTGGATACGCACTGAATACATTGTCGGAAGTATCACCTCTCATGCACTTTTCAAATAGCATCCACTCGGGATCTGGAGCTGGTTTAATCTCTCCAGTTTTTTTATCTTTGATGGGCTTATTTTTTTCATCAAAATATCCCTCATGGGTGATAGTCACTCCCATGATACCGTTGTATTGCCTGACATTGGGTGCAATTAATTGTGCAAAGTCGCCATCAGTTGAAATAATAACATGATTATCATCAGGATGAGTCGAAATCCATCCTGCGATTAAGTCATCGGCTTCTAGATTAGAATGCTGCAACACGGTACAATTAGTCTTTTCTTTTAGAAATTCCTTAAATGTATCAAAAGTTTCCCAAAATAATTGGTCTTCTTCTGCCTCTCTTGGAGTAAGTGCATCACGAGCGGCACTTCGGTTTCGTTTGTATGGTTCATACACATCCTTTCGCCAGCTTCTGCCCTCGAGGCAAAATATGACATGTTTGCCCTCAAACTGTCTCCATGCCTTTCTTACTGAATCAAACATGATGTGGAGACACATGCCTACCCTTTCATCAGCAGATCCCCGAACTACATGCCGTGACCGAAAAAATGTGTTTGCAGCATCTACTATGATATAAGTCATTAACTAACCTCTGATTTTCCGTTGCCTAAATTATTTACATTGATGTATCCACTAAAACGTCGATCCATCATTACGCCTTCTTCGTTGCCAATTTCTCTACAAAGATCTTGGAACCATGAATCTACTAATTCTTCATCGGCTATTCCTGTATATCCATGACTTCGTAACATTACTATGAAATGCTCGTTCCAGTCAAGATCAAAAAATCCATTTCTAGGGTTATCTGGATTAACATGCGTTTCTAAAACCGACACCCAAGGTTCACCATTAGCAGTTGCCGCGGTTTTTGGATCAACTGGTTCTGATGTAACAGAATACTCTTTTGCTGTTTTATGAATCGAATTTCTTAATAACCAATTTTTAATTAATTTAAACATAATAAATCACTCATATATATTTGACCATTTTTTCAATTTTTCAATTTTCTTTAAACAAGCATCGTTTACTTCTTCTGCTGATACAGTATTGGATGCAATTAATAAATTGATCATGCACTGGAGGTCACCCAGCTCTTCCGCAAGGTGTTCCCTATTATCCTTACTACTTGATGGATGATAGCTTTCAAACCCAAATCTTCGAATTTTGCAAACTGCTTGTACGACTTCAACACATTCTTCTTGAAGAATGTTTAAAATCTCATCAATTTTCGTGTCTACGCCAATCATTATAAATGCCTTATACTATTGAGTTGTTTTCTACCAGGGCAATTGTTGTTTTTAACTGGCTCTTTGCACGGTTGAAATTTTCAACGGCAATGCTGACCGTATTATTGATCTCACTATTATATCTTACATTCGGAAGCAAAGACACTGGTGAAAAATTATAACTGGAAGATTGTTTGTCATTAACGTGTATATGTGGACTATTTGAATATAAGTTAGTGTACATGTATTACCTATTCAACAAGTGTCATGAAAAAGTTTTTACACCTTTAAATCTTGCCAAGTCAGCTTCCCATTGATTCTTTGCATCCTTGCCTTGGATGAATCGCTGATACTGCTTGAATGAAAAACTTTTGTAATTAAACAAATCCTGTTCATTGAACTTGTATCCAAAATCACGACAAAATGTGCGATACTGCTCAAGTGACTTGAAGATATTGTTAACAGTTTGATTAGTAATTGGCATTATATTTCCTCTTGTGTGTTTGTTGTTGGATTGTTATTGGTAATATTATTTTCGACACACCACTCATCATAATTGGTGATTAGCTTCATGCCGTAATTGTCATATTTTTCTGGTAAAATTAGATTTGATTTTAATATTAAGTTATTTTTTTTAAATGAGCTATAATCTACATGGTGATGCCATCTTCCGTATCTGAATACAACTGTTGCAACATCGGGGTGCAAATCAACTAACATCTGTGATTTTGCAATTGTTCCTGCAACATTATATCTTTCTTTAATTTCAAGATTTTCACTAGTAATTGCTACTCCGCTTTCATCCAGGCCTATTTCTTTGTGATAAAATTCAGCAGTGTTGCCACCAGACACCGTTTGTGTTGCAGCTTTGCCTTGTAAAAATGCATTAAACTGAATAGTACAATCACCGTCTTTTAGGACTCGTAAGCAAATATCTGTATCTTCGTTGTATCGCCCACGCCAACGATGCTTACAGTCATTTTTGATAAGCAATGTTGAATAAATGCGGCAATTCTTTGAGTATGGAGGATATTTTTGATTTGGTGCAATAAAGAATCTATACTGAAAACCTGCAATTGGCACATTTTCGTACCTATCAACAAAGTCTTCTGCTGCTCGGAATATTGCACCAGATTCTACACGAATTCTTTCATTCTTGTACAAGCGATAAAAATCTGCAATATTATCATCTAGGACCCAGTGACGTTCTGCTCCTAGAGCAATTGAGTGATCCCAGCACCAATTTCTAGCCCGCCCTGGACCATCTCCATGATTACTAAAAGGAGCAATCAATAAAGTCACATATTCACGAATGCCAAAGATATCTAATGCAGATTCATAAAGTCCTTCATCCTGTGGCTCAATTGCAATATAATGAGGAACTCTCATGCGAGACAACGACCTTGAAGTCAACATTGACTCATGGCGACCTTTACTTATAATATATACGGGATATCTTGGATTTGTCATCTAAAGCCTTTTTCAACCGTCAAAAATTTGTGTTTATAGTATTCTAACATTTCCAGTCTCTTGGACTCATTTGGCTTATCATACATGATAAGCGGGGTTAAATCAACATCAAATGAAATTTGAACATCAGAAATATTACACCTTTCATTTATGATTGGTAAACAATTGTTATGCAATGATTCTATAAATCGATAAATTGAAAAACAGTGTTGATCATATGATGGAAGAACAAGTGTAAATTTTGATTTCTTAATATAGTCCAGATATGTGTCTCTATCAACCAGACTATCTTCGCCAGTTACATAGTTCTTGCAAAAAATATTTGTATTTGAAAAATAGGGAGACATTTGATCTACATAATCTAGTGCATAGTCTCTTTTGCTATTTTCAAGTACAGAGTATCCAAATGTTAGATCATATATCTTTTCTTCCTTGACTTCAAAAAGATCATTTTTATTGTTGAAGTGAAACTGAAGACTGTCTAGTCTTTTAGTATTATACTCTTTTATATCATATCCATGATATAAATGGTAGTTATTACTATTAGGAGCATAATCCTCGTGGACAAGATCTAATGACATTTCATTTGGATCAAATGCTAATTCATGTAACGGAATATCATATGTCCTATGTGCCTTCAATAAAGCCAGTAAGTTTGTCAATATAACACCACATGATTGCCATTTTAGCTGTCCCCTGTCGAGTGGAAATACTCCATTTCTTTTACTTCCGCGAGTGAGATTTGACCTCCATAGATCGACACCTCCGATGATATAAAAATTTTCATATTCACTCAGAGGTGATATATCTATGCTATCATAAACTTCTTTCCAATTTGACATATTGATCGCATTTTTTTCATAAAATTCACCAAAAATATTTAAATTTTTATTAATATGAATATTTGCGTAGCTGGAAATGAACTTACTAGTTTTATCTGTTTTTTTACATGACAAGTAATCGACATATGTGCCATTGCTGCGAAGAATACTCATATGAGCAACCACAGACTTGCCTTCCCTGCCTGTTATAGGCCTAGTTGTAAAAAAAAGACTGGAACTCACTCTTCAATCCATCGCTTAAGGAAATTCGCAGACCTATCAAGCTTTGGATACCAAATGCTTTTAGTCTTTTTAGAAAGATTTTGATCTACTAACTTGGCAAATGCATTATAATCATCCTCATTCCTGAAGCTGACATAAATTTTCATATATGGAGCATTGTCTTCCTGAACAAATTCAGGCATTCCCTTCCAATGTTTTTTCCATTCAGCTTCGTCATCTTCATCCCATCCTTCGAATAGTGTATCTGCGGTGTTTTCTGGTTCCTCTAACGGAACTACTTTTCCAATACAATTTTCGTATTCAGTTGATTCTTCAACTGTAATTTTTGATGATTCGTCTGTCATTGTATTATTTTGCCTCCGCTGGAAGAAGGTACCTATAATCTGCTATTCCGCTGTCAACTGTAATTTCAACAGCACCGCCATCAGAGAACTTGATAACTTTATTGCCTGGTAGATCCATGATTGCCATAAAAACTTTTACAGGCCAGTTCCAAGATTTGGTCAAAACTCCATTTACATTACTTTGAAATACAAAATTTCCGTTATTTGTACCGACATCGCCAAAATAAAATCTCAAATCACCCTTATCAGTGCGAGCAACAAAGTTCAGTTCTTCATTGTTTGCAGATGCCTGTTTCTTCATTTTCTGAATACTAGTTATGGCAGGGACAAGTTCAACATTCCATGTTGCGCCCTTGAATATAACTGTTTTTATCTTGTCTTCGATTACTGACTTTGCCATGAGTCGATAATCGTTGACGAAATCGCCAACTTCTGTTTCAAAGTGAATGCTTATAGGAACATTCTTTTCTTCGCCCTTGTCTTCACGAATGACATTTATTTTTGCCTTATTGTCATATTCATCAAAACTTAAAATTGTCTTTAACTTTGAAAGATTTGGCATACCAAATGTTCCTTGAAGTTCAGTAATAGGAACTTTGGACACTCCAGAAACAATAACTTTTCTATCTTCTGAATATGCAGAAATCTTGGTCTCGGTAGTTGAACTTTCTACTTTTATAAGTTCAATTATGCCTAGGCTGTATGTATGTTGAATGAGATCTTGTAGAAAATTTTTCATTTTTATTATCCTTATTTCATTAATTATACCGTAAATTTATTAAAAAGTCAATAAATTTATTCAAACGAGAATAAATCATTGATTGAACTGTTTGTGTTTATGTCTGACTTTAAGTCCCAATTTAAGACTCCTAATAGATTTTCCAATTTTTGATCAACTAACGTCTCGATCATGCCATTGTTATCAAATGGTAATTCTTTGAACCATTCTGGTAATCTTAACTGGTCAACAGGATATGATATTGATGTAAGTCTAAGTGGATTTTCTTTTAATTTACATACAACAATTTTAGATCCATCTACGATTTTTTGGCTGTAATTATCTCCATTTAATTTTCTAAGATAATTATAATTCAATGAGGCACGTGCATGTCCTGGCATATTAGCTCTACCGGTCTTGCTGTTTGCTTCTAGAGATTCATAGTGCGCAAGTTTGTTAACAGACTTAGGCGAACCCATTGTCCAGCTTGGTTGATCATACATCCAAACTTTGAATTCTATTATTTCTTTGACTATGTTATTTTTGTCTGAACCTGCGAGTAACATTTCAAGGATTTTCATTAGAAATTCTTGAACATATTTCGGTGTATCCGCTCTTTTTAGGTCAAGACCCATTGCCTTGACTTTGCCGTCCTTGCCATCTTTGTCCTGTCGTTTGCCTTCTTTATCGTAGTACCTAACAGCATAACGTTTCTTAGTAATAAAAAGAGCACGATCTGCAACAATCTCTCGTCCAGCTTTTATAACTTCACCTCTTGTTTTTGGACAATGAAATTGTTCGAGCATCATTTGTGGAAATGTAACGTTTACTTCTTCTGATATTTGATCATACAGTTGTATTACAGTATCTTTGTTCCAAACAATTGATCCATTTTCAACTTCTTTTTTTAGGGTTGGCCATGCGGTAAAATACCCAGAATCAGTGTCACCGTATATTATACTAGTGCCAGCATGATCATACGAACCTGTGATAAATTCATTTATTTTTGCCGCCATATGTCGCGTGATTCTTCGACCAGATAGAGTTGTACTTTGGCCAATTCTTTTGTCAAAAAATCTGCAACCCGCATTGAGAATTGCACCATAGAGAGAATTTAGGTTAATCTTTTTCACCAACTGGCGTTTATCCCAGTATTCTTCCTCAATTGGATTTTCAGCTTTGATTGCGTCTTTTAGTTTGGCCTGCATTTCCTTTCGTTCTGCATACCAACGCTTTAGTAGACCTGGAATAATACCTTCTTTTTCATAGGTAAATATTGTACCGTTCGCGCTAAGGATCCACTGTTTGTTACTTTTGAAAATTAATTGATATATTTCTGCGCCGTTTGTTATAACAGTGCTTCCATTTTCCCAGTCAATTATAATGTCATGCATGGTATCTTGGTTCATGACAAATTCATACTCGTTGCTGCCAAATTTACCTTCCCATGCCGCAGCAAAGCTCATGCCTTTGGCCATTTTTGCTTCAATTTCTGAAGTAGTATAATCCTGACGCAATTGGCCGATGATAGTTTCTGGACCCATATTCAATGCGCGAATCGCTGATGGATACAGCGAGTTAATATCCATTGATCCAATCCACTCATGTAGTCCTTTTTTAGGAACAGCTACATAAGCTCCTGCTGCTTGAGTGTCATCTCGGTCATTTTTACGAGATCGACTTGGAACTATTAGACCATGTCGATGTGCCTCATTTATAATTGCCTGTTCAGTGACAGCCACTGCGCCCATAGTTGTTTGAAGAAGAACGGTATTTTCATGCGCAATTGAACATGCTAAGTCTATGAATTTTAACTTTTTATCCAGTTTATCCAATAGTGCAGTATCTTGGCGGTTATATTCAATGAACGTTCTAAAATCATTATTATAAAGTTGATCAAGTGTGCCTTCATATACTGTTTTATTTTCACCAATTTCTGCTTCGCCTATTGCATCTAGACGATATGAATGACGTTCTTCGTATGTGTATTTTTTATACAGTGATAGGCTGTCAAGGTGTACTCTGCCAACAAAATCATATGTTACGGCAGATTTTCCAAACTTCTCATATTCTCTTTTTTTTGGATATTGATTCCATAGGCATAATCTTTTTGTTGCTTCTTTGCCTAATGTCTTGATTATTCTATTTACGGTATACGGAATATCAAACCCTTCAGAATTCCATCCGCTAATAACATCGGCATCATCAATTAAGTTAAGAAATGTGCCCAACATTTCAGCTTCAGAGTCAAATAGAAATGTATTAGGAATATCTTTTATTAATTCATTTGCTGCATCCATTGTCAGAGTTTTTGGAGGAAGCGCAAGGCATACAAGCGTGTCTAGCCATTGTAGATGTACTGATATCGCAGTGATGGGCATGAATGCGTCTTCGGGACTTGCGTATCCTCTTTCTGGATCAAAGTCTACCTCGATATCGTAAAAGGCCACATTTAGTTTTGGCTCATCTTTTCCTAGATAGTTTTCTTCGAGGCATCGAAAAACAGCGTTCATGTCGCTTTCGTAGAGTTTATGACTGCCGTGAATCTTTTGTTCTTTGATAAACTCTTTCCATGTTTTGCATTGTACTTTTGCTAATGATTCATCAAAAATACTTTTATATTTTCCCTTTTGATCTGGATAATAAAAAACATATTTTGCAGGATAATCACGATAAACTCTGCCTATTTTTGGATCTCGTTCAACAACATGTATGGTATCGTTGTCTCTGTTCCAAATTGCATCAACATAGCTCATTCGGATTCTCCTCGAATGTCAGCAACGTTTTCGTCTAATTGTTCTTGAAGTTTGCACCGCGTTGAGCAGTAATCTATGTCTATGCAAGATTCGCACAGAAATTCTCTTTGTTCTTTTATCATTATAGTTCTTTCTTTCCGCTTGTGGCCGGAAAACCATCTTCATAATGATTTATGGCTCATCACACCATGGCTTAAATATTAATTAAATTTGATCTCGGTTATCATGGCCGGTTATGCTAACAATCGATTCAAGTGTATCAAAGTCGGTGTAAACATCGCTCCAGTTGCCATTTTGTGCAACCTTGATAGCTCGCTTGATTAGTGCAGGCTTAATTTCTAATTCTTCGGCTACTGCCTTGATTGTGTCTTTTAAACCATTGGTTAGGTCTTCGATTTCCTGCAAAACGGTAACGCCTTCCGAAATTAACTGCTTAAGCTTTGCTTGCTCTGCATTACCAAAAACTTTACTCATTATTTTTCTCCTTGACCAACATTATATGTGATTTATTGTTGAAAGTCAAGAATTTGATCGCTTTATACTTGCTCTTAGCATCCAAGAATGTGTTCTATGAGCGTCCATTCTTTCAGCAAGAAAATTGGAGAAGCCATGCTCGCCTTCTTGTTCAGCCAAGTCGTAAACTACCTTTAGTATTTTGACCATATGATCACTATCATTTAGTAGCACCTTTACCATTGTAATTTGATCTGGAATACCATTCTCGTCTTCTATTTGACTTAGAACGCTAAATTTTGAAAAGCTACCGGGAACATATGCGTCCAGTGATCTGATTTTTTCTGCAAAATTATCAATATGATCTAAAACTTCCTCATAGATTTTTCCAAATAATTCATGATATTCAAAAAAGTCCGAGCTTTCAATATTCCAGTGATAATTGTGTGCTTTTAAATAAAACGCAAATTCTGAAGAAAATGCAACCTTTGCTGCTTCTGTGAGATCACTCATCTTTTTAATTTCCTATTTAAATTTCCCATTAGTTGATCCTCATAAGTAAGTTCTTGTTCAAACAGCTTTGCAGCAAGAGAATCATGTGTCCATTCGTTTACGGGTTCTTCATAAATAGGATCGATCGGTTTGCCAGAATCATCGCGTACTTCATCGCCGGTTATTCTCAAATGATCTAGTGTAACTTGGATCCTATGATCAAGTTCTTTTATTTTTTCCTCATCTCCCAACTTTACTGCTCGTTCACGAAACTGCGCAAGTTTTGCTAGTTGTGGATCACTGCGCATGAGATGCTGTGCCTGCATATGATTAATTCCAGTAATAGATGCAATTAATGCAGCAGTGCCTAGGAGAGCTTTGCCCCATCCCTCGTTGATGCCTAAATTATGCTTGGCCTGCTCAATTGCTTCTTCTCTAGACGATGCTTCATCTGCGGGAATTCTTACAATTTTATTATCAATATGAACTTGCCATTCGTCGCCAATTCTCAAAACTTTAGTGGCGGATTTAGCTTCCATTGTGTATATTTCTCCACTTGCATGTTGACTTAGCATATAGTCTTTAGCAGTGATTAACATACTCTTTGATATTGAAATTTTTTCTTCCACCCATTCAGGAAGATTTTCATTGGTTTTTAGAATTTCCAATAATTCTTTAATAGCATGTACCATTGTGATGAGATTATTTTTAACCATTCCAACTTCGTCGTTGTATTCTCCGCCTCCATCAAATGATTCACTTGGTCTATAGTCTCCCATTCCAACCCCGGCCATTCTATCTTGAAATTCCTTTAAGTTTTTATTCAGACGACGGTCAAGATCTTCAAAATACTCTGTTTTTTTATGTTTGGTCTCGCCCCGCTTCATTGCTGCTTTCTTGTCTTTATGTGTTCCGGCACCACTTTGTTGCATAGATCCTGCAACCGGATTTCTTGGCTTAACCGTTGGAACTGTTATTTTATTCTTTTTATTCATCTCTTTAACACCTTGGCTTTTTTCTTTTTTGAGTTAGGTGCACCTATTGTGCCACCAAATAACCAGCCTCCGCCTTGAGCAGTTGAACTGGCAACTGATCCTGCAGATGTACCGCCCGCGCTTGCAGATTCTTTGGCCATTATTGGATTCTGTTGAAATCGTGGATTAATATCATCTGCTTCTTCGACTTCCTCGCCGTGGTCGTCATTATGACCACTTTTAGCTACTAATTTGCCAGTTGTGAGATTCTTAGATTGCAACTCTTGAGGAATATGTTCTAACTCACCTTTTAATATTTTTCGTGCTCTTGTTATGCCATCAACTATTTTTTCTAGGCCATCTTCGTCCGCTTGATATTTGATACCAATTCCGCCCTTTGCTTCCCATGCAGAAATATTGCTGCCACGATCATCAATTAGTATATTAGGAGTGCCATCTTTTTGAACAGCATACTTTGCTTTATTTGGCGTTATTATAATAGATGCTGGTGCTGGACTTAGGTGCTTTTTAATCCAGATTTTCTTCTGTTCTTCTGAATTTTCATGATCACCACGCAGCGGACTAGAACATATATGATAGCTTCCGTATAGTTTGGTAACCATTTTGATAAGTTGATCCGCACTTGCAAATTTTGGCAATCTAGCAAAGAAATCTGTGCCAATCATTTTATTCAAGGTTGGATCAGTTTTTGCCGGTGGAATATCTCGATAATTGCCTGATTTGATACCGGCCAGTTTGGCGTATTCGGCAAAAAAGTCTGCCAATACGCCGTCCATGTCCACATATACTTCTGGTCGTTTTTCTTTCATGATTTCTTCTTTTTAGTTGAGTTGGAGTTTTTCATCCAGTCAGCAACTGGACTAACAGTGTTGGTATTACTAAGTTCTTCGCTGCGGTTAGTAGTTAATCTTTTAACTTGTCCTGCTCCTACCATTTTTGCAGCAGAATTAATTATTTCTAATTCTGCATCTGTATAAGTTGTTAGAAGAGGATCACCAGCAATAGCGCCTGCTGCTTTAGTTGGATAATCAGGAGCACCTGCTAGTGCAAGACCAAAACGATATTGTTCATAGGGACTTCCATTTGCTTTGTTTATGCTGATGCCGGGCATACTGATAGCACCTTTTAATGCCGCAGCTTCGCCTGGATCTAGTTTTTTAAAATCGGCTTGATGGTCGGCTTCATTTATAAATTCTCGTGCTCTCATTTATTTTTTCCAAACCATAATTGAAACCATTCTGGATCTCCTGGTTTTATGTTGTTATTGCGTTCAAACTGACGTTTTTCTAGACCAGACATAGAAATTTCAGCATTATTTATTTTGAGTTGAGTAGCTCTGTATTCTTCTAGTCGTGCTTCTGATCCCAGACCTCCAAGGTAGCTGGCTATTTTAAGTTCTTGAATCGGGTCATCTGGTGATAGATGTGCATCATCTTCCGAATCTTGTAAAATGTTTTCAGAAGTTATTCGATATTGTTTCATTTTTGTTCCAATATTTTTATTAACCTTCTGAGTTCATTTTCATAAGATTCATCAACTGGCACACAATTTGGAACAGTTCTGCCATTTTTTTCTTTAGTTCCAACTGGATGATATCCTTTCCAACAAGGATTTGTATTGCGCAAAGTTTTCTTCTTTGCTTCTTTTACTTCTGAATCTTTGCTTTCTTCGGCTACTTTGACACAGTTGCGTACTTGGCCGCCATTTCTGCCAGTTTTAGTACCTTTAGCTTGATATCCAGGCCAACATTTAGTAACGCCGTTTGAATCTTTTTGGCCCTTCTTAATTTCATTAAGATTGCCATGTGTTTTGCACATGCCACATTCCGGGCAAGTCATTTCCATTTCAACAGATTCATTGTGCTTCTTTTTGCCTGCACAATGCGCCTTTTGACTAAATCCTTTTGGGTGAGAGCAGTTGATTGATTTTTTATACTTGGCACTCCATGATTCATTATATTTGTCGTGCTTGTCTCTGATTGTATCAAGTTCTTCTTCACTAGCGCCATCACGGCCTGCTTTTGCTAACGCCATCATACCTTGCTTGCCATATTTTTCATATCCCTTGGCTGCCCGGCTCATTCTTTTTTCGCTTTCCTCCACGTTATGTGGTTTTTTGCCTTTCTTCTTCATATTAATTGCAATGGCAGCTTGTTGTGCTGGATTAGCTGCTTCTTTTAACGCAGTTATTTTCAGTTCTGCATTAATGATCATGTCACGCATTTCTTCAATGCTTTCGCAGTGCCAGCGACGAAGTGACTTGTTGATTGGACTATTAGGATCACGCTTTGTCTTGGCACTCGCATGGGCTTTCTTCATGCCCTTCATTCTAGCACAGAATGATTTACGGCGTTTTGCTGCCTTTGATCCCTTTTTTAATTTGCTTGGTTTGGTGGTTACCGCGGTGCTTAACTTAGAACCGGGATTTTCTCTACGATATGCCTTTACTGCTTTTTTACTCATGCCTGGAGTTCTATCTTTTCGATTGGCTTTTTGCCAATCTTCATAGATTGATTCGCCAAAATACTTCTTGTCCATTTCCTCATATGCATGACGAATTTGCTCAATATTCATTTCAAGTTCTTTCATGTGATGGGCAATCACGCGCCATTCAGCTGGACCAGCAGATTGTGCTCGTTCTGCTAATTCTGCTATCATCGACTTTGCTTGTTTTATTCTGTATGATAATTTTGCAGGATTTATTCCCAGATGACCCGTGATCATTGGATCATCTGGATTTTCTGAATTATGCTCTATTGCCTCATCAGTATTAGTGAAAAAAGTAAACTCGTTGGATCTCATATACAAATACTTCCTTTATAAAGGTATATTAGTACTTATCATTTCCATGAGAAATTTTACACGATTGTCATCCATGGTGTCTGGAATCATCTTACGAAATGCTGCAAAATTGTCATCTAGTGCAGCTTTCCTAGCAGCAGTGCCACTTACGCCCTCTATGCCATCGCTATCAGAATCGCGCTTGCCGATAGACAATAGTTCAATTGAGTCATATATATAGTCAATGCCGTTTTGTTTTTTGATAACATTGCCCAATGTGTCAATACGATCACCACCTGCAACGAATACTAAATTCTTGTATTTCTCATTTAGAAATTTAGCAGCCTCTACAGGAGTGCGAACAGTATCGTTGCACTCGATAAAGTTAATACCGGGAAATATTTCACGCAGAAACTCAATCTTAACATCAATTGTCAGCGGATTTTTCTTCTTGTCGTGTGTCTTGCTCACAAAGATTGCGTAATCGGCATTTTCCGACGCAGCATAATTCTTAATCAGCTGGAACATCATTCCGTGTGCAATTGTAGGCGGCTGAAATCGACCAAATGCAAATACTATGCTAGACATAAGATTACCTTTGACAATGACTTTTCCTTGTTAGCACCTTTAGGTGTGCCAACTTCACCTGACTTAACTGTGACCATACTCTTGAACAAGCCCATAATACGCTTTGCACTACGAGGATTTACAATAGTATTCTTTACGTCTAATAGCAGTTGATCAAAGCTCTTGTCAAGATCGTACTGCCAAAGAAGTTTCTTTACATCATTCCAATTCTGACTGATCCAGTAGATATCGTGTTGCAACTGTTCAGTTGTACCAGGCTTGTAATGAACCATTCGTAGCTCTAGCTTGGAACTGCTTAACGAAAATTCCCATTCGGCATTTCTGCCTGGATTAATTGGAACTTCATCTATCTCTAATAGAGCTAACGCTACTGCTGGATCGTGTTCAATTGCAGCAACCTTAACAAGCCCTAGCACAAGGCCCTGTTTTTCAGCAGGCATATCAAGAAACTCGCGCTTGAACTCCATCTCTTCTTCGGAGAGTGCAACAATGTTATCAATCTGCACAGAATACCCTAGTATCTTGCTATGAAACCGAACTGATACAAGTTCTCCAGTATTATTGGTACGCTTCCCGGTATACTTTGGAGATGTAAACGGCACAATTACATCATTAGGTAGCGTTTCAAAATACTTAACAAGCATTTGCTTGAGCAACTTCTTATCGTTCCATGTATCAAAATGGATGATTAGATCGATGTCGCCGAATGTATCTTTGCTAAGGTCGGAATTATAACTGCCAGAAGTAGTCATAGACATATAACCGAGAAAGTTAGAGATTACTTCCTCGTACTCTTTGACAAACTGTGCAAAGTCTTCACGACTCCGCACTCGTTCTGCACCAGTTACACCGCTCATATCAGTTCCTTCAGCTTAGAAGTCTCAGGCAGGAATTTGCCAGTCAACCCTAGTTCATCTTTGTAGTTCAACCAATGATATGTTAAGTTGTCAGGAATGTCAATAAAAATATGTAAATTGTCGGGTATGTTGATAAATAAATTTAGGAGAAATTATGAATAATTATAACAATTTAATTTTACCATATGTGTATAAAATAACTAATAACAATACTGGAGAGTTTTACATTGGGTCTAGATATCAGAATGTTAAACTAAATCTAACTCCAAATCAGGATATTGGCATAAAATATTTTACATCCGGTAAATTGAAAAAAATGTTCAAAAATACGCCGGAACTATTTATAATAGATATTTTGCTGTCACATGACAATTATAAAGAAATCTATAGAGTTGAGCAAGAGTTAATTAAAGAGCATATTACTAATCCATTATGCATGAATAAGCAATACAATGACATATCTGGCAAAATAGTATACAGCGGAATCCATGATATTGGCGCTAGGCAACGAATAAGCAAATCAAAAAAAGGAAAGCCAGGCCATAAGCATACCGATGAACGTAAAAAACTGATAGGCGATCAGCATCGAGGAAAAGTAAATTCAGAAATTACTAATAAGAAAATAAGTGAAAAAAATAAAGGATTCGTTGCGGTAAAAGATGCCAATGGTCAGACTCATAGGGTAATTTTTGATGATCCTCGAATACAAACTGGTGAATTAGTAGGAGTTAACAAGGGCAGAACAAATGTTCGCGACAGTGAAGGTAATATTTTCATGGTAATGACAGATGATCCTCGAATACAAACTGGTGAATTAGTAGGAGTTAACAAAGGTAGAAAAATGAAACATAAAAACAAAAGAAAAACTGTAACATGTCCTTATTGTTTAAAAACGGGCGATGTCTCAGGAATGTCTGGATATCATTTTGATAAGTGTAAACTAAAGAAACTGTCGTAACCAATCATCTTCTGGTAAGAATTTTCCAGTCAATCCTAGTGATTTTTTCATATCAATCCATTGCGTTCTTAAATTATCCGGAATTGTAGTACGGGTTGAATCCAGAATCTTAAAGTAAGTACAAAGCAAGCGATACATTTGATCGGGATCAAGATTTTCAGCAAGCAACATGTAGAGCTTGTAATAATCCTCTGCATCGTCTTCGGTAATTTTAAATCCAAGATGTGAGCCAAGCACAGCTAATGCACCTGCTGGTGATACTGCCACTAACTCGCCTGTGTGCTTATCCTTAACGCCTGCGACATGCCCAAATGATAATCCTGCTATTTGAAACGCACTTAACATCAACTGTGTGCGATGCAGACCTTTAACATTTGAATCTTCGGGATATGCAGCCGAGTAGTAGGAAAACTTCAGCCATTCAAGATTACCTACCATCCAGTCAATTTGTACATCTGTTCCTAAACTGGAGTTATTTTCATCAACCTGTGGATACAGTGTAAAGATGTTACCATCTGTTACCTTCTTCCCGTCGCAGAAGATGTGTTCAGCATGGTCGTTAATGTACTTGGTCAACAACTTAAGAAACGCTTTAATACGCAGTTGATTATCATTACTAGATCGGGCCCGTTTCTTGAGTAGAATAAATTCATTCTCAAATTCTGCGACAGCTAATCCCCACTCTTCTAAAGACTCATATACATCATTCAGATTGAGAATATCGTCAATGCTAACGCCAAGATCAATATCACCACTTACAGCTTTCTTGCCGACAGAACCTAGGGCAATGAAGTGATCTGTATTAAAAATGTCTTTTTTAGATGGAAATAAATTAGATAATTCAGCAAAATATGCTGTTAAAGTTGGAGTAATGTGTTCACGCTTGATGCTGCTTGTTTTATCAGCAAATACGTTTCCGCCCATTTGATTTACTTTCTTCTAGTGGTTGAAAAGATAGATACTCAGGATACTCTTTATTAAAGTGACGCATTACAATACCGGCAACAGCATTAGCTTCGTTCTCTTCAGGCGATCCTGTGGTAGGATCGATGTCAATGTGTTGTTCATGTTGTTTTGCATGTACCAATTCATGTGCCAATGTTCTTAGTATATCAACTGGCTGTCTATTTGCAATAGCTAATTCAAGTGTGTATGAATC
>Ga0214921_10000133_pt1 | contig 142150 bp, 120 predicted proteins | sample LL1505_MetaG_FD_177992 | JGI IMG/M metagenome (GOLD analysis project Ga0214921, IMG submission 177992) | Freshwater microbial communities from Lake Lanier, Atlanta, Georgia, United States - LL-1505 | ecosystem: Environmental > Aquatic > Freshwater > Lake | place: USA: Georgia | collected... | reverse complement strand
CTACAATAGAAGGAATAATTTAGGGACAATATTCGATTTACTTCTTGTGAAGTTTATAAATAATAGCCCTATTCGCTTAAAATGAAGAAAAATAATGCGACCTAAACGCCTATACCTATTAAATTAAATGATAAAAGTAGAAATTTGGTCGGATGTGGTGTGTCCGTTTTGTTATGTTGGCAAAGAAAGATTTGAAAATGTGCTTTCAACTTTTGAATATAAAGACCAAGTAGAAGTAATTTGGAAAAGTTTTGAACTTGACCCCATCAGTAAGCCTGCTCCCAACACATCTGCCCTTGATGATTTAGCAAGGAAAAAAGGTTGGTCGCAAAGTCAGATAAATGAATCAACCCAGTATTTAACCCAAATTGGGAAGGTAGAAAATATTGATTTTCAGTTTAATAAATCAAAAGCAGTAAATACCAATCACCTGCACCGTTTATTACATTTAGCCGCAGCATATCAATTACAAAATGAATTGAAACTTGCTTTTTTTAAAGCCTATTTTACCAATGGAATAGATTTGAATGTAGAAACAGAGGTGATAAAAATTACATCGGCACTTGGTTTGCCTACCGATAAAGTAACGGAAGTGTTACACTCTGATTTATATGCAGCTGAAGTAAAAGCAGACCAACTACAAGCCCAAAAGATTGGGGTGAGAGGGGTGCCATTTTTTGTTTTCAATAATGAATTTGCAGTATCTGGGGCACAAGAACGCCGCACTTTTGCCGAGGCATTACAAAAAGCCAAAGAAGGTCATGTGATAGCAATCACCGACAATAACCCTGCCCTAGCATGCGATGTTGACAATCCTAATTGTTAAAAAAATGTAACATTTCAAAGTAATCAAAGCCACTAATTGAAAAACTTAGTGGCTTTGGTGTTTTTAATAAGAAGTATTTTTGATGTAGGAATTAAAACATTTATCCTCTCACAAATTTCCAGATAACTCTAATTAAAATTTGTGATATTTTTGTTATCTCTGGGCAAAAAACTTATTTTGTTAGAAACTAAATTTTAAAATTTTTCATTCTCTTTTTTCTTAAACAAACATTTTTATTATCCGTTGTAGGACTAAATCTAACCAAAAATGAACCGTACCACAGCACATATATTATTGATAATGATGACTTTTGTAGGGGGAGCTCATTTTATAATAGCCAAAGAAGTGATGCCTCACTACATCTCTCCTGAGGGCATGATTTTGATAAGAATTGTAGCAGGATTTGTGTTTTTTAGTTTGTTTTTGCCCTTCCAAAAAAACCTAAAATGGTTTGAAAAACAAGACTATACCCGTGTGCTGGCTTGTGCATTTTTGGGAGTAGCCATCAATCAATTGATGTTTTTCAAGGGCTTGGCACTTACACAACCCATCAATGCAGCTTTAATTATGCTTATTTCTCCCATAGAAGTATTCATAATTTCAGCAATATTACTAAAAGAATCTTTCTCATTTTCCAAATTTATAGGTATAGCATTGGGGCTTACTGGTGCTACTTTGTTATTGCTTTACCACCACAAAACTGGCACACATAATGCCTATTGGGGCGATTGGTTTATACTTCTCAATGCCACAGCTTGGAGTTTTTATGTGGTACTTGCGGTACCATTGATGAGAAAATATAACGCCTATTTGGTATTGGCAACTACTTTTTTTATAGCTATTTTTATAGTGGTACCTTTTGGATATTCCAACCTTATCACCTTAAATTTCAGTTTATTACCCTCACAAGTTTGGTGGAACATTGGTTTTATATTGGTATTTGCTACCTTTTTTAATTTTTATGTAAATACTACAGTTTTAAGAACCTTAAGTCCATCACAGGCAGGGGTTTATATTTATTTTCAACCTATTGTGGCAAGTGCTTTGGCTATACTATTGGGGAAAGATACCTTTTATTGGGAAAAATTGTTTTTTGCATTCCTGATAATGCTGGGGGTGTATTTAACAAATAGAAGAGTGAAAAATGGATAATAAATCTGTAAGATAATTTGTAACCAATTTAATTTTTGAACCTAGATTTTATTAATTTTGTTCTGCCTAAAAAATACTACTTATGAAAAAGCAAGAAGTGAAAGTAAAAGCTATTAAAAAAAATGTAATTGAATTAGCCAAAGAACTTCCTAAAGGAAAATTTGGAGGATTAATGTCGATTTTAGAACCTAGAGAAATCCCAAATCTTAAAGCTAATGCTTAATGAAATATTTATTAGATACCAATATTTTAATACTAATTATAGAACAAAATTTTGATTTAATATCTAAAAACCAATTAGATATACTTGTTAATAATAGTGATAATTTATATGTTTCTGAAGCTTCTTATTATGAAATGAGTATTAAAATTAGGCTCAATAAATTAAAACTTAAAAATATTAATTTTGAAGATATAGACCAAGCACGCAAAAAACTAAAAATAAAACTACTTAAATCAAAAACAGCACATTATATCAACATTCACAAAATAGAACAAGTAGAATATAACGGCAAAACCCACTCTGACCCATTTGATTTACTTATTATTTCTCAATCAGTTTCTGAAAAAATGACCATTATTAGCACAGACAGAGTATTTCCATATTACAAAATTGCCAAAGTGATTTCGTAGTGAAAATATCATTTTTAGTTTATTAAACTTTATTTTTTACATCAATCAAATATGAAATATATTTCAAAATCTTTCTCAATTTTCCGTGCATTCCTCTATTTTTGTAGAAAAAATATTTCTTATGAAAACCAATAAAATAACTCTTTTTCTAATAAGCGTTTTGTTCATTGCTAATTCTTGTAAAGACAAAGACGGCGATATCAATATTTTCAGTATTGAAGATGATAAAAACTTGGGCTTACAAGTTAGTCAACAAATTGAATCAGAACCAGTTAACTACCCTTTGTTGTCAGAAAGTGGTACAAACAATGAAAAAGCTTATAATTACATAAGAGGCATGGTTACAGAAATATTAAACTCAGGCAAAATCAATTATAAAGACGACTTTGTTTGGAAAGTAAAAATCATTAAAGACGATGCTACGCTAAATGCCTTCTGTACGCCAGGGGGTTATATTTATGTTTATACAGGTTTAATAAAATATTTAGATAAAAAAGATGAGTTAATGGGCGTTATGGGACATGAAATGGCACACGCCGATCACAGACACTCTACCGATGCCATGACCCGTCAATATGGTTATGATATGATATTTAAAATTGCTCTTGGCAAAGATTCTAGTGCTCTTGCAAATGTAGCAAAAGGCTTGCTAAGTCTAAGTTATAGTCGTGGTAATGAAACTGAAGCTGATATGTCTTCAGTAGAATATTTGGCAAGTGCCGCAACTGGATATTCTTGCACCGGAACTGCTGGTTTTTTTGAAAAATTAATTGCCTCAGGACAAACAGGTGGCACCCCACAATTCTTAAGTACACATCCAAATCCTGATAACAGAGTTGAAAAAATAAAAGAAAAAGCAGCAGAAATTAAATGTGCTACAGCAGATCATGTTCCATCAAATAATGAAATAACTTACGCAGCCTTTAAAGCTTTATTTTAATCATCTTTTAAACCAAATTAACCTACCTTTTAAATTTAATCAAATGAGAAATACAGAAATAAAATTTAGTATAAGTCTTGATAGTCAGCATGTGCCAGAAAAAATAGAATGGGATGCTACCGACAAACCTGTGGATGGTTTTGAAGAAACCAAAGCCATACAAATTGCCATTTGGGACGATAAACAAAAGGGAGCACTAAGAGTGGATCTCTGGACCAAGAAGATGGATGTTGGCGAAATGAAAAGATTTTGTATTGAAAGTGTGGGTGGACTTGCCGAAACTTTATTAAATGCCACTGGTGATGCTGTGCTGAGAGATATTATGATTGATGCCGTGAAAAAAATGGCAAAACATCTAGAAGAAGAAGAAAAAGCAGCCATGCAATAATCATTGATTGAAAAATGAAAATAGCAGTAATTGGTTCGGGAAATGTAGGAGGTGCCTTGGCAAAAAAATGGGCACAAAAAGGTCATGAAATATTGTTGGGAGTAAGAGATGTAAACAATTTCAAAGGCAAGGAATTGCTTTCAACTCCTTCTATTTCAGCCATGTTAGTTGCTGATGCTGTTGCAAATGCAGAAGTAATTTTGTTGGCTACACCAGCCCCTTTGGCGGTAGAAATTGCTCAATCTCTTGGTAATACTGAAGGCAAAGTTATTATAGATTCAATGAATATTGTAATGGGCAGAGGACCAGTTGGATATACCAATACTTCTGACGTAATTCTTGCCTATACCAACACCAAAGACGTGGTAAAATGTTTTAATACAACGGGTTTCAACAACATGGAAAACCCGGTTTATAACTCAGAAGCCATAGAAGTTTTTGTGGCGGGAGATAGCGAAAAAGGAAAGGAAATTGCCAAACAACTGGCTCTTGATGCTGGCTTTGCCGATTGTATAAATGTAGGAGGTAACGATAAATTTACCTTAATGGAACAATTTGCATTTTTCTGGATAAATCTAGCTATGTTTCAAGGACAAGGAAGAGACATTGCCTTTAAATTTTTGAGGAGATAAAATTATATTAATATTTTCAAAATCAAATAATTATCTCCCAACACTTCATTTCAAATTATGTGAATGTAATAGTTGGGAGATTTTTTTAAATTATCTAACTAAAGATTTTAGTCCAAATTCTTCCGTCTTCCGTCTAAAATCTAAAATCTAAAATCTAACATCTTGTATCTAGCATCTAAAGCAATATTTCCAAGCCTTTAATAATTGAAACCAAACGCACAGCATCATACACCCTGGCTTCTGTGCTTCCGTGTTTCAAAACCGATTCTTCATGTGATTTTACACACAATTCGCATCCATTTAAAGCAGAAATAGCCAAACTTACCAGCTCAAAAAACTCTTTACCAAGTTTAGGATTCATCATTATGTTCATCTTAATTCCTGCCGGAGTTTGCTCATAATAAGCTTTTTGAGTAAAATGTCTGAATCTGTAAAACACATTATTCACATTCATCAATGATACAATTGCTCTAATTTCTGCTAATTCTTCGGCTGTGCTGCCCAAGTTTTGCGCCTTTTGTTCAAACAATTGAGTATAAATTGAATTTTTTTCATTGATAAACGATGCCAAAGTAAGCAATGTAATTTCTTTTTCTGTTAAATGTTGAAATTTCAAAGCATTACTCACATTGATTTTTAGGTCTTTGATGTAGCTGTGACCAGCATCGTCAATAGCACTAAGTTGACTGCTAGCTTGCTCACTCCCAAGCAATTCTAGCAAAGATTGTAAAGTATCGGACATGTTTTTAGGTGACAGGTGATAGGGGATAAGTGATAAGTGACAGGTGATAGGGGATAGGTGATAAGTGACAAGGGATTTATTTAATAGTCGCCTAAAACTTTAAACCTTGAACTTCTCACCACTCACCATTCACTTCTCACCTCTCACATTAAAGCGTTTCTTCGCCTTTTTTCCAGTTGCATGGGCAAAGTTCGTCGGTTTGTAGGGCATCAAGTACACGGATTACCTCGTCCACATTTCTACCCACATTCAAATCATTTACTGTAACCCAACGAATAATTCCTTGAGGATCAACAATAAAAGTAGCTCTGTACGCCACTTTTTCATCATTAGTAAGAATGCCAAGTTCTTCAGCCAAAGATTTTGAAGTATCGGCCAACATTGGGAATTTCAAGTCTTTCAAATCTGGATGTGATTTTCTCCAAGCCAAATGCACAAACTCAGAATCGGTGGAGGCACCTACTAATTCAGCATCACGGTCTTTAAAATCTTGATATACTTTGTTGAAACCCGCAATTTCTGTTGGGCACACAAAAGTAAAGTCCTTAGGCCACCAAAACATTACCAACCATTTTTCGTCTTTACGGTGCTGTGTGGTATCTAAATTGGCAAATTCTTTGCCTTCAACAATTGATACAACTGATTGTTTTACAACACTTGGGAAATTTTCTCCTACTGATAATACTGCCATTTTTCTTATTATTTAATTGATTAATTTTTTTTTTTGATGTCACAAAATTGGAGAGAAAAGAGGAATAATAAAAATCGATTGTTTTTATATGTACATAGATTTTGTTTATATGTGTTTGGTCTAGATTCAATCACAGACTACAGCTTTAAACTTCTTTGAATGAAATTTTTGTTTTCATTCAAAAGCAAATATCTTTGTAAGTATGAGTGAAGTATTACAATCAGTTTCAGAAGAAATAGCACAGTTTTCTATACAATCAAAAGAAGATTTAGAAAACTTTAGGTTGGCATTTTTGGCCAAAAAAGGCAAATTAACCGCCTTATTTGATGAAATTAAAAACATTCCTCCTGCCGAAAAAAAGGCTTATGGAGCTGATGTGAATGCACTTAAAAATCAGGCTCAAACCAAATTTGATACATTTCAAGAGCAACTTACATCACTTGAAGAAAGCACCTTGCTTGATGAATTGGATTTAACCTTGCCTAACATTCCTCATACTTTGGGCACCAAACATCCACTTTCGGTAACCAGAGAAAGAATTACTAAAATATTTGAAAGAATAGGTTTTAATATTTCAGAAGGTCCTGAAATTGAGGATGATTTTCATAATTTTACCGCTTTAAATTTTCCAGAAAATCACCCGGCAAGAGAAATGCAGGACACATTTTTCATAGAAAAAAATCCTGATATTGCTCTCAGAACGCATACTTCATCGGTACAGGTGAGAATTATGGAAAGCCAAAAACCTCCAATTCGTACCCTTTCGCCAGGAAGAGTGTATAGAAACGAGGCCATTTCGGCAAGAGCTCATTGCATGTTTCACCAAGTTGAAGGCTTGTATATTGACAAAAATGTAAGCTTTGCCGACCTGAAACAAACTTTGTATTACTTTGTAAAAGAGTTATTTGGCAAAGATACCAAACTGCGTTTCCGTCCTTCATTTTTTCCTTTTACCGAGCCAAGTGCCGAAATTGATATTTCGTGCCATATTTGTGGAGGTAAAGGCTGCAATGTTTGCAAACACAGTGGCTGGGTAGAAATTGGTGGTGCCGGCATGGTAGATCCTAATGTGTTGGAAAACTGCGGAATAGACCCAAAAACCTACAGCGGATTTGCCTTTGGAATGGGGATAGAACGTATCACGATGCTTAAATACCAAATCAATGATTTGCGTTTGTTTACCGAAAACGACATTCGTTTCTTGCGTCAATTTAAGCACGTAATGTAATCAAAATTAAATCTGCTTTTAATGAAATTTGCTGCTTTTACAATTGCATTTCTAGTGTTTTTTTCATGCAATAATGTACAACCCAGCAATGAAGTTATACCTTATAATTTCGTAAATCTGCAGCTCAATTTGCTTGATCCTCAATACAATATCCCCAACGATGGTGGATATAAGTATTTATCAAATGTGGGCTATAGAGGCATTATTTTATACAGAGAAAATTCAAAATCTTATATTGCGTTTGAAAGGGCTTGTCCTTATAAGCCATCAAATACTTGCGAAATAATAGAAATGGATGCCTCCAATTTATTTTTTAAATGCAAATGTTGTAGCTCGCAATATAACTACAAAGGTAGTGTAACCAATGGCGTCTCCACGCAGGGATTGATGAGGTACAGTGCTGTATTACAGAACAATACGCTTTTAATCAATAACTAAAAAATGGCTACACCAGCAGTTGATAGAAATTGTTTGTTAGAAAAATACCCTGGCAAAGGTGGCTGGGTTTACACCACCATTCACGAAATTCCACAAGAGAAAAAAGCAAAGTTTGGATGGGTACAAGTAAGTGGTACCATAGATAGTTTTGAACTCAAAAACTACAAGCTAATGCCCATGGGCAATGGCAAACTTTTTTTGCCAGTTAGGGCAGAAATAAGAAAGAAAATTAATAAAAAAGAGGGTGATTATGTGCAAGTTATACTTTATATTGATGATGCAAGCACTGTTTTCCCAGAGGAAATAATTGATTGCCTAAAAGACGAACCACAAGCTTACCAGCAATTTTTAACACTTACACCTGAAGAACAAAAATCACAAATTGACTGGATTTTAAAGGCCAATACCGACGAAGTAAAAGTGGAAAGAATAGTGAGTTTGATAAATAAGTTGTTGAGGGGGTAGGGGTTTACGGTTTTTTGTAAAACTCTGACAGGGTTCAAAACCCAGTCAGCGTTTTCAATTTTTTTATACCGATTCCCAACACATTTTTACTTCTTTGCCTTTGAAGGCAATGGCAATGAGTTGAATGTTGGTAAAACCTTCAGCTTTGAGTTGGTTTGCATAATTTTTTTCTCTTATTTGAGTGATGGCATGGTCAAGTGCATCATCAAATGAGGCATCAATTCGATGGTCATATTTTTTAAATTCAAAAATATATGCTGGCAAATTTTCTAAAAGCGGATGCAACATAATATCATAACGACCATAACCACTTTCCCTATTTGAGGTAATTTTATACTTTGATTGCAAATTTACCATCATTCCCAACACAAGTGCATGATACACACGTTCTGGTTCTTTGTCGGCAAAATCATAATAACTAGCTGATTGCTCTATAAAATCTGCAAAATGGAGATAAAAATCATGTAAGTTGTTATTCACTAAATTGTGTAAAATCTGATTAAAACTAGTTTCTGTTTTAGATTTTTCGAACCAATAATTTACCGAATCTTTGAAAATTGATTTTAATTCACGGTTTACAATTTGGAAATCGCCATAAGGTTTTTCGTCTATTTGGTATTGTTTTGTAATTTTTAAATAACCCGAAAAGAAAAAGAAACTCCAGATAGCATTTTCTGATTGATTTAAATGGTCAAAAACTATATCTGCAATAATTGGTTTTGAAATACTTCCATTTTGCAATAATACCTCAAAATCCTTTTTGGTTTCAATAGAAGAATTACTAATCATTTCTTTGATTAAATCATTTCCGCTGGTATTTACCCAATGTGTTTTTAGATTAAAATCTTCTGACAAATAATTTACTATTGACCACGGATTGTAGATAACTGTTTGATTTTTACCCCAAACATAGCCATTATACCACGAGGTACATTCATTTTTTTGTGCTTCGGTAAATTTGTATTCTATAAAAATTTCCTCCATTTCGGCTTCGGTGAAACCAAATTTGTCTATACCTAGATCATCTAAAATGGAGCAAACTTTCAAATTATTCAATCCCGAAAAAATAGATTCTTTGCTAATTCTATAAATTCCTGTTAAAACTGCTTTGAATAAATATTGGTTTCCCTTCAATGCAGTGCCATATAAACCTGAAATATAGGCTCTTGCTTCAGTTAATAAACCTGAAAGAAAAGCATCGTTTAAAGGTGTATCGTATTCATCAATCAATAAAACTACTTTTTGTTGGTGATATTCAGAAAGAAATTGGCTTAGTTTAAGTATAGAAATTCTAAATGCCTCATCATTTCCTGTTTTAGATATAATTGATTGATAATAAGCTTGATTATCAACGGAAAGTTTTTCTAAAATATAACGATGACGATTATATTCATTACTTAATAATTCCTGAAACAGATATTTCATCTGATCCCAAGTCTTCACATTTTTTACATCTTTAAACGACAAATCAATCACAGGATATTGCCCTTGATGAGCCATTAAATGTGGATGTTGTGCAACTTTTAAGTCTGTAAATAAATCAGCATTTGACTTTTCTGTTTTTTCAAAAAAATATTTCAACATACTTATGTTGAGAGACTTACCAAACCTACGTGGACGAGGAAATAGAAAAACTTCTATCACAGAGCTTAATAGATCGTCAATCAACATTGACTTATCAATCAAAAAATTGTTATGACTTTTGATTAACTTAAAATCTGCTGTACCTACGCCTATGGGTCTCATAATTAATTAATAATTAGTAATTAACAATTAATAATATATATTCTGCAAATATAAGATGTATCTTAAATTTAATGGAAATTAAAACTATTTTATTAACATCCGTTTTGGATAGTTTTCAAACAAATATAATAAATCTCAGTGAACTAATTTTGTTCAACAATTTATCTTCGGAAATATTTTTTCGTTAAATCATTTTTCATAATCATTCCTTACCCAAATCACCTTTTTTAAAGAAAATAATACTTATTATTGTAATCTAACAATATCATTAAATTTCACTCCTATGGCAACGGTTATTCGTAAGGAAGATGCACTAAATTACCATTCAAATGGTCAACCAGGTAAAATAGAGGTAGTACCTACCAAAATGCTTAGTACTCAGCACGATTTGGCGCTGGCATATTCTCCTGGTGTAGCCGAACCTTGTTTAGAAATTGCTAATAATATTGACGATGTTTATAAATACACTGCAAAAGGTAATTTGGTGGGTGTAATTACTAATGGTACTGCGGTGTTGGGTTTGGGCAATATTGGCCCCGATGCATCAAAACCTGTAATGGAAGGCAAAGGCGTTTTATTCAAAAAATTTGCTGGTATCGACTGTTTTGATATTGAAATTAACTGTACCGACCCCGAACAATTTGTTCAAATAGTACAATCGCTTGAACCTACTTTTGGTGCCTTAAATTTAGAAGACATTAAAGCTCCTGAATGTTTTTACATTGAAACTGAGCTTAAAAAACGCATGAATATTCCGGTTATGCACGACGACCAACATGGTACTGCCATTATATCGAGTGCTGCCTTAATCAATGCCTTAGAAATTGCCCATAAAAATATTGAAGAAGCCAAATTTGTAATTTCAGGTGCTGGTGCTGCGGCTATTGCTTGTACAAAATTGTATGTAAGCTTAGGTGCTAAGCCTGAAAACATTGTAATGATGGACAAAGATGGCATTATTCGCAAAGACCGTGAAAACCTTCACCCTAGTCATGTTCCATTTGCAACTAGTAGAGATGTAAACTCTCTTGCTGAGGCTATTGTTGGAGCAGATGTATTTTTAGGCTTATCTGTTGGTGGAATTTTAAAACCAGAAATGGTAAAAACCATGGCAGCCACTCCTATCGTTTTTGCATTGGCAAACCCAAGTCCGGAAATTAGTTATGAAGAAGCATCTGCCGCTCGTGAAGATATTATTTTAGCCACAGGTCGAAGTGATTATCCTAACCAAGTAAATAATGTATTGGGTTTCCCATATATTTTTAGAGGTGCTTTAGATGTTCGAGCAACTGAAATTAACGAGGCTATGAAATTAGCTGCCGTTCGTGCTATTGCTAATTTAGCGAAAGAACCTGTTCCTGAATTGGTTAGCAAAGCGTATGGCGACAATAAAATTTCATTCGGCAAATTCTATTTAATTCCAAAACCGCTTGATAACCGATTAATTACAGCCATTTCGCCAGCTGTGGCTAAAGCTGCCATGGAAAGTGGAGTTGCCAAAGGTGCAATTACCAATTGGGATGAATATGATAGCATCTTGAAAAAGAGAATTGGTATAGACCAAAAGTTAATCAGTAACTTATCAAATATAGCTCGTAAAAATCCTAAAAAAGTAGTTTTTGCCGAAGGCGAACATTTTAAAGTAATTAAAGCTGCCCAAATTGTGGTAGATGAAGGCATTGCTCAACCAATTTTATTGGGAAATAAAGAAACAATCCATGCCATGGCAAATGAATACAATATCGAACTAGATGGTATTCAGATAATTGACATTAGAGAAGATAAAAATAAGTTACAACAATTTAGCGATTTACTTTTCAAAAAACGTCAACGCAAAGGAATGAGTATTGAATCTGCGAATAAAAACATTCAAGATTCAACATATTACGGCGCCATGATGGTTGAATTGGGCGAAGCCGATGCCTTGATTGCAGGTTTAACCCAAGATTATGCACATACAATTTTGCCTGCATTACATGTAATTGGCTTAGGAAAAGAAGTATCGAGAGTAGCTGGTATGTATGTGATTATCAACAAAAAAGGAACATTCTTTTTTGCAGATACCACTGTAAACGTAAACCCAAGTGCAGAGGATTTAGTAGATATTATTGGATTAACAGCCAAAGCAATCCGTAATTTTGATTTAGAACCACGCATAGCTTTGGTTTCATATTCAAATTTTGGTTCGTCAAAAGGCGAAGTGCCAGATAAATTACGCAAAGCCAAAGAATTAGCACAACGCAAATTCCCAGATTTATTAATTGAAGGCGATATTCAAGCAAACGTTGCCCTAGATACCACCATTCAACAAGAAAGTTATCCATTTTCAGCCTTGGCAGATAAAGGAGCTAACACCCTCATATTCCCAGATTTACAATCAGGAAACATTGCCTACAAATTATTACAAGAAATTGGTGGAGCCGAAGCCATTGGTCCAATATTGATGGGAATGCGCAAACCAGTTCATGTTTTACAACTAGGTTGTTCTATCCGTGAAATTGTAAATATGACGGCAATTGCTGTGGTTGATGCGCAGAGGTTGGGGTAAGGTTAAAAATATTAGTCAGGTAAAATGAAAAATGTATTAATAATTTCATGTTTGCTATTATTCAATTTTTGTAACAGCAGTTCAACAAAGAATAAAAAGCAAGAAACACCAAAAGCCTTAGAAAAAGATGGTAATTCTTATATTACTATTTCCAAAAGAGGCTATATAGATTTAGTAGAAAGTTTATATGATGAAGAAGTAGAAAAATACAAAGAGCTTCAGCAGCTAGAAAGTATGATTTCTAATTTAAATGATAGCTTTAGTGATTCAACTAAACCATTCAAAAACTTTAACCAAAAAAACAACTCATTTTATAACACTGCAAACAATCACCTTGAAAATATTAAAGATTCTATCTTAAAGAATAAAATGAAGGTTTTAATAAAAAATAGCCTTACAAGATATAATTCAAAAATAAAAGAACATGAAAATATTCTTCAATCAATTGATAAAAAACATGTTTCGTTAAATGATTTACATGAAATATTAAAATTAAATACAAGTTTAGCAATTATTGAAAAATATCAAACTAATAATTTCCCTTCAAAAAAACCAATAAATAATTATTTAAAAAACCTCAATTATACAGTTAGTTATGAAGACTCATTGCTAAAAAACATTTACAGTAAATAGAGTTTTGGATTAGCTTAGCTTAAGAAAGAAAACTTACAAAATCAGATTAACCAAATTTTTCACTACCAATCAAAATTTCTAATTGCATTTTTCGTTATCTTCATTGACCAATTTGCTCAGTATGAAGCTAGTTTTATCCATTATTTTTGCACTTATTTCATTTTTTTCTTTTTCCCAAATTCGGGTTTATAATAATTCTTATCCTTTTCATATTCAAAACGATACGCTAGATTTTCCTTTAATTGGTGGTCTCAATTCTCCTCAATTTTCAAGTATTAAACTTAATGCCGATTCGGTGCTTGACTTAGTCATTTTTGAGAAAACTACTGGTAAAATATTGCCTTTTATTGCCAAAAATAAACAATGGGAATTTGTCCCCATGTATGCTGCATATTTTCCTAGTGATATTCAAAACTGGTTGATTATCAGAGATTATGATGCAGATGGACGGGCAGATTTGTTTACTCATACTGGGCTTGGGGTGAAACTTTATAAAAACATAACTGGGGTAGATGCAATTCCTAAATTTCAATTGCAAAAGTCTTACCTTGAAAGTATTGGTTACTCAGGAAAAATAAATATTCAAATAAAACCTAGCGATATACCAGCAATACAAGATGCTGAAAATGATGGAGATATGGATGTTTTGTGTTTTAATTTCTTTACTGGTTCCCAGGTTGAGTTTCATCAAAATTTATCAATGGAATTGTATGGAAACCTTGATAGTTTGGTTTTTAAACGAAAAGACGATTGTTGGGGTGGCTTTGAAGAAATTGCTTGCAAAAACTATACTTTTGGACAAGATTGTAAAACTAATTTAAGAAATAGTAGAATTCAACATGTAGGTGGTGCTTCGCTGTATCTGTTTGATTATGATAAAGATAACTTGTTAGATGCCCTAATTGGGAAAGAAAGTTGTACCTATTTTAACTTCTTAAAAAACACTACCCAAAATGGGGCTTTAGCCAAATTTTCAACACTTGATACAAGTAATACTTTTTATAAAAATGCTGCTGAAATAAATACTTTTGGTGCTGTATATGAGCAAGATATAAATTTTGATGCTAAAAAAGATTTAATAATTTGCCCCAACATTACTACCAATATTGATAAAATTGACCTTGAAAAAAATGTAATTAAATATTTTGAAAACACAGGCTCTGGTTATAAATATCAAGATACTAATATTTTACAAAATGAAATGTTGGACCTAGGAGAAAATACAAGTCCTGCCTTTTTAGATTTTAATTTTGATGCACTGCCAGAGCTTAGTGTAGCAACTATCAACAATGGAAACCGTGCAAAATTAGTTTTGTACAAAAATGAAAAAGGGAAATTTAGCCCAGCCACCAACCCAATTCTTGACTTATCTAATCATGAAATATTTCAAATAATTCATTCATATTCAGATTATAACAACGACAATTTAAAAGATTTATTTTTGCTCACATTTACAGCCAGCGGACAGCATTTGCTTGTGAGTTATGCCAAAAACACCAATCCAATCTCGTTTTTATCCACATTTGATACCATATTTACATTCAATGATTTGAATTCATTTACTTTATTTGATTATAACCAAGATGGAAAAGACGAACTTTTTGTTTGTAATTACAATGGTAAAATAGATGTATATCAACTCATTAACCAAAAATACCAGTTATGGAAAAGTAATATTGCTCGTACTAATTTGGCCACTTTAAAAACCAGCATTGCATTTGTGCAGCTCAATCAAAATCCTAAACCGGATTTAATAATTGCAGATGTGTACCAAAAATTGAAGTATTTCCTTGATTTTGATATAGATACAAGCAAAGTTTTTCAGTATATAGCCATAAACCCTGATGCAAATTTTTCAAATTATGGTGCTAAAATGCCCTTAAATCCGCAGTTGGCTGTTTCTGATTTGAACAATGATAAACTGAGTGAAATTTGGGTGGGTACAACTGCTGGTGGGCTAGAATTTTTTACAACCGACCAGCAAAAGGTTATTATTCCTGAAACCAAAACACCAGAAGTTAAATTGTATCCCAACCCTGGTAATGAAAAATTTAATGTTTTTGCCGAAGAAAATGGACATTTGAATGTATATGATTTGGCGGGTAAATTATTGATTAATAATGAATTGGTGGCAGCCTTTAAAACAGAAACTATCTATACAAAAAATCTGAGTGATGGCTTGTATTTGGTAGAATTTGTAAATGAAGCAGGTAAAAAAACGATGTTTAAATGGGTAAAAAAGTAAAAATTTTGCTGGCATCATTTCAAATAGTTGAAATCTATCTCATATTTGTACTATGAAAAATAAGTTTGTTCTTGGGTTGTTTGTTTTATTATTGGTTTCAAAACCAGCACTTTTTGCACAAAATGCTGATTATAAAAAGTTTGATACTTCTAAATTGGCACTTTTAATTGCTGAAGGAATCAACAAAGTGAGAGATTCTTTACAAGCAAAACCACTTCAATTTTCAAACAAATCACTTTTAAAAGCAGCTGAAAATCAATCGGTTTACATGGCTTCTACAGGTAAATTATCGCACGGACAAACCAATCAAAAATACAAAGACCCAGCTTCTAGAATATCCAATTTTGGAGGTAAATATTTAATGACAGCCGAAAATGTGGCTTACATTGATCCTGGCACAAATTCAGGCATTAGCATAGAACAATTGGCCAAAATGTTTGTGCAAAATTGGGTAAATTCTCCCTCACATTTTGCCAATTTAAGCAACAAAAACCTAACGGAAACTGCTGTATTTGTGCACTTTGACAAAGCTAAAAACAGATTTTATGCCACCCAAGTTTTTGGCACACCTGAGCAAGAATTGTCCACCACTTTTAAAGTGCCCAACAATGCTTATGGCATTAAATCTCCAGGGCAAGATTATGTAAATAACTGTAAATCATGTATAGATTTTTACCAAAGCAAACCAAATGATGTGCAATATGGCTTGCAAAGAATTGGCGATGATGTGTATTTTTTAATGACAGACATGGATTGGCTTCAACAAATGTTTATTGGTGAAAATGACGGTTTTGCGGTTGATATTATTCAAAGAGACCAATTTATGTGTGGTGCTCAAAATATCACTGCAAGTGCTTTATACAGAGGGGTTTTGCTGCCACCTATTTATGCTAAAACTATAAAAGCCACTGCACAACTAGACCCAAACAAAATTGTAAGAGTAAAAGCGGGTACTATTCCTATTGATTTAAGAAACAAAGATTTAGAGTTTAATTTTCTTTGGATTTCAAATAAATATTCATGCCATAACACCGTTTTTTACGACATTCCGGTTGATAAATGGGATCTTATTCCTATGCCTTTATTGGCCGATATGCCTGCTGCCAAAAACCCAGAAGATACTTGGCTTACTAAAAAATTCAAATTTGTAATTCCTTTTGAAAAAGACAAATACGATTATAAAAAAGAGGATTTGAAACCACTTTACGATTCTTTAAACATGACAGAGTTTGCCATTAAATCAATCAAAATCAGTGCTTTTGCTTCTGTAGAAGGCTCAGAAGAACGTAATGTAATTCTGCAACAAAAAAGAGCCGAAAGCATTGTGCATGCCCTGCAAGATTACCAGAAAGAAACCATTAAACAAGAAATTGCAGTTCCAGAAAACTGGGTAGAGTTTTTTCAGGATATTGAATATACGCCATTTTCAAAATTCAAAAGTCAATCTAAAATTGAAATTAAAGAAAGCCTTGCAGAACTAAAAGATAATCAAGCTTTAGAAAAAATTTTAGCCAAACATCGTAAAGCCATTTTAATTATTGATCTTGAAAAAAGAACCAATTATGGCAACAATCCCGCCTTACTGAAACAAGAATTTGAAAAGTTATTAAGTACCAAGAAAATAGAACAAGCAGCTCAATTACAGGCTTATATGTATGAAAATGTAGTGAACAAAAAATTGCCTGCTACAATTATTGATGAAATTATAATTCCTGAAAAACTTGAATATACTCAATTGTATAACAATAGCTTGGTGTTTAAATACGAATTTTTACAATCGGCTTTGCCTGCTACCATTGCAGCATTTGAAAAGTTAAAAACCATAAAACCTAACGATGCTAAGTGTAACTATAATTTGGCAGTTTTGCATATAAAGGCTTGGTTGCTAGGCAATAACTTATTAGAAAACAATGCTTTAAAAAAAGAAATTGAAAACCTTACCAAGCTAGGAATTGAGCCCAATAAAGTAAAAAAACTTATGCTCAATTATCATATTGTGCTTTCAGAAAAATTGTTTGCCAAACGTATGTACAATGAGAAAGACAAAGCCATTATTTATTTGTATTCCAATTACAAGCAAGCCATCTCAACTGACGAAGAGCATTTGGCATTGGCTAGGTATTTTGCCCGCTACAGCAAATTTGATTGGGCCACCACTTTACTTACCGAAAAAGCCAATAAGGTGGATGTAAATGAGGATTTGCTTTTTTACTACATCAATTTGGTGCTTTTTGATAGTAAAATTACTTCAAAACCAAGTTTTAGAACCATTTTGCTCAATGCTGCCAATAGCAATAAAAAAAGATTTTGCAACATGTTTAAACGCAATCACTCAGAACCCGGCGCCATTAGTTTCCAACTTCTGAGTGATGTGTATTTGAAAAAGAATTACTGTGAGATTTGTGAGTAAAAATCTGCTTTACAACTTCTTCCAGTTATTGGCAGTACCTAAATACTGCATTTTCAATTTATCAACTGTAAATGAAATTAGGTTTTTGCCATCTAAATATAGGGTTTGGCAATTTTCACCAATTTTTACCCAAGTGCCTGCTTTGTTGGTGTTTTCCCAAATAAAACCCTTATCGTCAAGCAAGTAACTATGTGGATTGTTTGGGAAATTGAGGTAATAAGTAATTACTTTACCACCATTAAAACCCATTGCAGGTCCGTCCAAAACCAATTTCCACCATTGGCTATTCATCATGTTGTCAATCTTTGCCATAAATGCACTTCCGCCATGGGCTTTGTTGGTAATCACGTTGCCATCTAAACACAAACTTTTGCTTTCTAACAATTTGTTTTCAAGTCTAAAATAGCCAGTGCCAGCACCAGCACTTGTTATTTTCCATAATTGACCGTCGGAGTTATCCAAAATATTCATAAACACTGAGCCTCTCACAGGGTCGTTGGCTTCGGTTCCTTCCAAACATTCGTTTTCGCCTCTGCCTTTACTTTTAATTAAGTAATATCCATTGGCTTGTTTTACCAACTTAAAAACTTGTCCCTGAGATTCTTGAAACTTATCCATGTACGACGATCCACCTCTCACAGCAGAGGTAGCTTTGCTACCTTCAAGGCAGGTTTCGTTGTTGGTTTTAGACACCAACCTAAACCAGCCACCGTCCACATCCTGAGCAAATAACACAAAAGATTGCACAATGCAAGCCAATAATACAATTCTTTTTTTCATATAATTTATAAATTTGAAGATGAATGAGTAGAACTCTCTTTTACAAAAAATACCAAATTTTGTTACAAAAAATGGCAGATACTTAGTTTTAATATTGCAAAGAGTTCATTATTTCAAATAATTTGAAACTTCAATTTTGAATATAAGAGGAAAATTGAATAAAATATAGATAAACACCTAATAATAATTGTTTTAACTAATTAAAATTTTTAAATTTGTATCATGGCACTACCAATCACACCCACACCTATTTTAAAAGGAGAAGATAGTCGCAGATTTAATGAAGAAATTGCGAAAAGTCAGTTTAAGAAAATTACGCTTGATGAAAGAAAAAGAGGTATTGAATTAGTAAAAACCCTTTTCAAAAACTCAAATTTGTAGTTTTTCATGAGCTTAGCTGATTTTCGAATTGCAAGACTTAATGGTGAATTTGACTTTTCTTACTTCGACTGCGGAGATGATGATTTGAATGATTTTTTAATCTCTGATGCTATTAATTATCAAAACCAACTTCTTGCTGTTACTTATTTGCTATTGGATCATAACAATAAAGCATTGGCATTCTTTTCATTATCAAACGATTCACTAAAAGACCAAGATTTTGAAAAATGGAATAGTTTAAGCAGAAAAATCCCTAATAGAAAACAGAGAAAAGATTATCCTGCTGTAAAAATTGTGAGGTTAGGTGTTGATAAATCATTAAAAGGACAGAAAATAGGTTCAGAAATTGTTTTCTTTTTAAAAAACTGGTTCACTACAGAAAACAAAACAGGCTGTCGTTTTTTACTTGTTGACGGGTACAACAAACCAGAAGTTATAAATTTTTATAGTAACAATGATTTTTCCTTCTTAACTGAAAAAGACATAAATAAAAAAACACGATTGATGTATTTTGATTTAACTAGAATGTTAGTAGAAAATTGATTTTACTTTAAATAGATTGTCAAAAGATATAAAAAATACTGCCACTAATCCACGAATTAAATTGTAATTAGTGAATTAGTGGCAAAATTTATGTTTTTAGGATGTGAATTAGTTGATTTTAAACTGAAATACTCAAAACATCTTCAAATACACTGCAATAAACGGAGCTGCGAGTAATAAACCATCAAACCTGTCTAAAAAGCCACCATGACCAGGGATAAGTGACCCAGAATCTTTTAGTTTTAGGCTTCTTTTAAACGATGATTCTACTAAATCGCCATAACTACCTACCACCACTATGATGGATGAAAGGATGATCCAATCTTGTAATTTTAATATTGGGTAATAATGTGAAAGTACAAAAGCTACTGACAATGAAAGCAATGCGCCACCAATGGAGCCTTCCCAAGTTTTTTTAGGAGAAATACGTTCAAATAATTTTGTTTTGCCCAAGGTTCTACCAGCAAAGTAAGCCCCAGAATCAGATGCCCATAACAAAAACAAACAGCCCAACACTATTTGATAACTATAGGCGCCTCTACTAAATGCAGCTATAATTATCATACAAAAAGGAATGGCAACATATAGAAGACCCAAAACAGTGAAAGCCACATTGTTAAACGGTTTTTTCTTATTGATATAAAGCTCCCTGATAAACAACAAACAAACAATTGGCGACACAAACATAAATGCTTTATAATTCAGATAATCAATTTGAATTAAGAAAGTTAAAACAAACATACTCATCCCAATTACAATTCCTGCCCATACATTGGGGTTTTTATCGTCGGTCAATAAAAGGGTGTAAAACTCTTTCATACTCAGCAAAGTAATACCAAAAAAGAGAAAGAAAAAGCTATATTGGTTCCAATAAACGGCTCCTATTATGCCTGCTCCTCCAATTACTCCGGCAATTAATCTTTGTTGTAAATTACTTAATGCTGCCAAACCTGTAGCGGGTTGCTCGGTCACTACAACTTCTCCCGTAGTAAGTAATTTTTTCTTCTTTTTCTTCTTTTTCTTTTTTGCCTCTGGGGTTTCAGTAGCCAACAATGTTTCTAAACTAGGCGATGAAACTTCTTTAACAGGCTCTTGTTGAATGTTTTCCATTTTATAAAATAGTATAATTATTTTTTCTGCAAATCCAAAATATAGCGGTAAGACCAGCAAACGAAACCAAAGAACCCAATGCCACCTCAATTGGAACTGATATTGTATTTTCAATATCAAGGCTTATAAATTCTAGGTTTCGCAATATAATGAGTATTAATGTAAAAGCATTGTTTACAAAGTGTGCAATTATAGAAAAAGTTAAATTTCCTGTCCACCAAAATAAGTAGCCTAAAAGTATGCCCAGCACCATTCTAGGTAAAAACCCATAAAATTGTAGGTGAATGGCACTGAAAATGATACCAGTAACAATTATTGCCACATGCGGATTGATATTTCTTTCTATTAATTTGCGTTGCAACACGCCTCTGAACAACCATTCTTCGCCTATGGCAGGGATAAGTGCAAACACAATGATACCCAAAAATATTTCTCCAGCAGTTCTCAAATCTGTCAGGGCCAAGGTAAGTTGTTCCAATTCTTTTTCTTTTGCCATGGCCCAGTTTTCAAAACCAGCCATCCAAGAGGGAAATTGTAAATTTCTGTTCAATTCTATTAGCCAAGCATTGGCTGGCATTATCACAATCATTATAAAAGCCACCAAAATGGGCATATAAAACTGAATGTTTTTATCAACAGGTATTTGAAACAGTTCTTTTTTCTCTACCAATCTAAAAAAAACAAAAGGGGCAATTACAAAACCTATTACTTGTGTAATGGCCTGAATTATAAGCAGCGGAATTTTTGCACCACCAGAAAAAGGAGATGCCAAAGCTTCCTGAAACAAGTCTATTCTATAGTCAAAAAAGGGCAATACGGCCAACAAACCAAGAAATTGAGCCAAAAACAATCCTAATAACACACACACACTCAACCAAAAAAGCTCTATCCAGAGTGGTTTGGGGGTGGGTTTTACTTCAATTATCGAAGGTTCTACACTTTCATTGTCTAAAATATCCATTATTAATCTTAAATTTGTGGTAAAAATAACAATAATCTTGGTAAATATAGGCGACGTTCAGCTTGGAGAATTTCCTTTATTGCTTGCACCCATGGAAGATGTAAGCGACCCACCCTTTAGAGCAGTGTGCAAAGCAAACGGGGTGGACATGATGTACACAGAATTTATTTCTAGTGAAGGCCTAATTCGTGATGCTCAAAAAAGCTTGAAAAAGTTGGATATCTATGATTATGAACGCCCTATAGGCATACAAATTTTTGGCGACAAGGTAGAAGTAATGCGTGAAGCAGCTCGTATGGCCGATGCTTGTAACCCCGAAGTAGTGGATATAAACTACGGTTGCCCTGTAAAAAATGTAGCTTGCAAAGGAGCAGGGGCAGGTTTGCTTCAAGATTTGGTTAAAATGCAAAACATTACTGCCGAAATTGTAAAAATTTGCAAAAGACCTGTAACCGTAAAAACTCGTTTGGGTTGGGACGATAGCAATAAAAACGTAATGGAAGCTGCTCAACGCTTGCAAGATGTAGGCGTTCAGGCACTTACCATACATGGCAGAACCCGCCAACAAATGTACAAAGGCGAAGCCGACTGGACTTTGATAGCCGAAATTAAAAATTTAGAAAGCACCAAAATTCCTATTTTTGGCAATGGCGATATAGATTCTCCGCAAAAAGCACAGGAATATAAAAACAAATATGGGGTAGATGGCATTATGATTGGCAGGGCCGCCATTGGTTATCCTTGGATTTTTAGAGAAGTGAAGCATTATTTTGCTACAGGAGAAATTTTGGCTCCACCCACTTTGGCAGAAAGAATAGCCACCACCAAACAACACCTAGATTTTTCTATTCGTTGGAAAGGCAATAAGCTAGGTATTTTTGAAATGAGAAACCACTATACTGCCTATTTTAAAGGCATAGAAAACTTTAAACCTTACAGAATGCGACTAGTAAATGCCCCCACCCATGAGGAGTTATTAGATATTTTGGATGAAATTGAGAAGGAATTTATTTAATAATTTATTAATTCATCTCATCTCCATTTCGATGGAAAGGTTTTTTTGTAGTTGTATATTAAAGAGTTATATCTGTCAATGAATTAGAATACTACTAAAAATGGGAAAGACTGATTGTAAGTTTTGTGTTATCTTTAGTTTATTATTTGTATTCTCTTCATGTTGTCACAAATTAGAGTTTACAGAGGATGAATTAAAATGTTTTGAACTTTATCAAAAAGGTGATTTAGTAATTTTCAAATCTAACTATGATAATTTAGACACCTTATTTATCAAAGAAAAAAGTATATATTGGCAAAATAATGAATGCAATTTTATAGAAAGAGGAACAACTATAAATGAGCAGCGTTCAATAGAAGCTAAACATAGTCTTGAAAAAGAGTACATTGTTCGAGATAAAGATGGAGATACAATATTTAGAAGAGAGTTTCAATTTGAAATTGTAAATACTAAAGATACTAAAAAGAAAGAACCTTCGCTCATTATTCTTTTTAATTTAAGTGCTTATGAAGACGATGGATATTTAGATAGTGCTTTTCAATTAACAGATGTAAATATTAAATTAGATACATGTTATTATTATGAAGAATCAAATTGTAATAAAAGATATGATACAAGATATCCTATCAACTTTTTTGTATGGAGTAAAGCATTAGGTCTGGTGGCATTTGAAATGAAAGATGGAGAATATTATGAGTATTATAAACTTATTCGTAAAAAAGAAGCTATAAAAGAAAAAGCATGGTGGCGGTTTTGGTAACGCTGACAGGGTTCAAAACTCTATCAGCGTTTGGCCACTTTTTTTAAAACCTCAAAAAGTGTTAAAATCTTATATCCGTCGCTCGTTCATTGCCTCATGAAATTATAAATTAAACATCTTACCGTTTTTAAACTATGAACTGCAACCCAATTAGAAAATTGGCAAAAGAGAAAGGGCTTTTTAATTTGAAAAATGAATAAAAGCCCCTTTGCAAATCAAAATCAATGCTTTATCTTTGTGTAAATAGTTTTTAAAATTATGACAGTTCAATCAAAATACATCAATCCCTTTACTGATTTTGGTTTTAAACGCATCTTTGGTGAAGAAAGCAACAAAGATATTTTATTAGATTTTTTGAATGAAGTGCTTGCTCCTCAGGGCATTAGTATTAAAGATTTAACCTATAAAAAAAACGACCATTACCCTATTTCAGTTGAAGATAGAAAAGTGATTTTTGACCTTTATTGTGAAAATGAAAAAGGAGAGAAATTTACCATAGAACTTCAAAAAGCCAAGCAAGATCATTTTAAAGACAGAATGCTGTATTACAGTACATTTTCTGTACAAGAGCAAGGCATACAAGGTTCTTGGGATTATAAACTTAAAGCCATTTATGTTATTGCCATTTTAGATTTTATATTTGATGAAACTGATAAAAACAAAGTAATTAGTTATGTTCAACTTACTGATAAAGAAACAAATAAAGCATTCTCAGAAAAACTAAACTTTATCACTCTAGAAATTCGCAAGTTTAACAAACAAGAGCATGAACTAGAAACTAACCTAGATAAATGGTTGTATGTATTAAAACATTTGCATGAACTAGAAAAAATACCTTTAAGACTACAAACTAAAATATTAGAAAAAGTATTTAAAGTGGCAGAATTTATTGCCATGACTAAAGAGGAAAAAAAGAGTTATGAAGAAAGTTTAAAAATCTACAACGACTTACAAAACACCTTAGACACTTCTGAAAGAACAGGTTATCAAAAAGGTTTACAGGAATTAACTCCTTTGCTAGAAGAAGAAAGAAGACAAAAAGAAGAAGCAAAGGCAAGGGAAGAAGAAGAAAGAAGACAAAAAGAAGAGGCAATTAAGTTGATGATTGAAGTTGGTATTCCATTAGAAACAATAGCTGAAAAACTCAATATTTCTATTGAGGAGATAAACAAAATTATTTGAAGAAATTTGCTAACAGCTATTTTTATCTAAATTGTTTAGATTTTGATGAAAATTTACCCTCATTAAATACTAAAATAAAATCACTACTTTTGTAAAATACAATAAAATTCAATTCAATGTCTGATTCTCCAATAATTTGTCCGGTTTGTAGTTCACCTTATGCCTATTCTAATGGCGATTTAATGGTTTGCCCAGAGTGTGCCCACGAATGGACCCCAGCTGAAACTGCAGAAGTAGAAACCTCTTTTTCTAATGAACTAGTAATAAAAGATGCCAATGGCAATATTTTACAAGACGGTGATACTGTGGTGGTGGTGAAAGATTTGCCAGTAAAAGGGTTTTCTAAATCTATCAAAGCAGGTACAAAAGTAAAAAGTATTCGCCTTACAGATGGCGACCACAATATAGATTGCAAAGTAGATGGTTTTGGGGCAATGGCTCTAAAATCTGAATTTGTAAGAAAGGCTTAATTAGCTTCTTAAATGCTTTTCGAGCATAATATCTCCCACAGATTTCGCAGATTACACAAAATTAATTTGTGTAATCTGCGAAATCTGTGGGAGATAATTTTTTTTTGGTTATTACTCAGTAGTGGATATTTATAAAATCAAGCATTACGAAAGCCTGTTTTTATAATCTTCGTAACCAAATTTTTTCACTAATCTAAAACCAGTTTCATCGTTCCAAATACCAATTGATGGATGATTTACGCCATTAAATGTGGTAGTTTTTACCATAGTGTAGTGAATCATGTCTTCAAACACAATTAAATCTCCTATTTTTACTTCGTTGTCAAAACTCCAATCGCCAATATAATCGCCACTTAGGCAGCTATTTCCGCCAATTCTGTAAGTCGGTTTTCCTTCCACAGCATCGGTAGCGCCTGTTACTTTGGGTTTGTATGGCATCTCCAAACAATCTGGCATGTGACCTGTAAATGACACATTTACATTCAAAGTTTTAATTCCATTGTTTTCAACTATGTCCACCACTTTGGCTACCAAATCACCAGTTTGCCATGCAAAAGCACTACCTGGCTCCAAAATTACTTGCAAGTGAGGAAACTTGGCTTTAAAGGTTTTTAAAACTGAAATCAAGTGTTCTACATTGTAATCTTTGAGGGTCATTAAATGTCCGCCACCAAAATTAACCCATTTTAAACTAGGCAAATAAGCACCAAATAATCTTTCAAAATTGGCCAACACTTTTTCTAACTCATAAGAACTAGATTCGCATAAAGCATGAAAATGAAGTCCTTCTACAATTTCTGGTAATTTTTCGCCCAAACTAGATGACAAAATTCCTAGTCTAGAACCAGGGGCACAGGGGTTGTAAAGGTCGGTTTCTACTTCCGAATATTCAGGATTTACCCTTAAGCCCACAGATATTTTTTTAGGATTATTCTTTATTTTATCTTCAAAATAAGCAAGTTGTGTAAGAGAATTAAAAGTAATATGCCCGCTATACTGCATAATTTCATCAAACTCTTCCATTACATAAGCAGGAGAGTAGGTATGTGCTTGGGCATTCATTTCTTCAAAACAAAGGCGAGCTTCCCACAATGAACTTGCAGTAGCACCAGCAATGTACTCTTTCAAAATAGGAAAAGCACTCCACATAGAAAAGCCTTTGAAGGCCACAATGATTTCTACCTGAGCTTGATCCATTACATAACGTATTGTTTTTAAATTGTTTCTAAGCAATTTTTCGTCTAATACATAACAAGGATTTGGAACTTGAGCATATTGAATAGCCATATTTTTTATTGATTTATTCTACTAAAAGGAAAATAGATGTTTCAGCTCCAAAAATAAAATAAAATTATAGAAGTAGGTGAAAATAAAACATTTATTTATGAATTAGTCTGAACGAGGATTTAATTAATTTTGAGGATTAATTAGATTAACAATAGAATATTGAAGAAACAAGATACCAAGCAGCATTTCCCCTCCACTGGAGGGGTTAGGGGTGGGTTATTTGAGAGGAAAGTTTCGCTGAGTTCATTTGGAGGTTTCTACCAAAGTAGAAAGTTTCGCTGAGTTCATTTGGAGGTTTCTACCAAAGTAGAAAGCTTCACTAAGTTCAGTTGAGAGTTTCTACCAAAGTAGAAAGTTTCCCTGAGTTCAGTTGAAGTTTTCCACCAAAGTGGAAAGCTTCACTAAGTTCAGTTGAGGGTTTCTACCAAAGTAGAAAGCATCACTAAGTTCAGTTGAGGGTTTCTACCAAAGTAGAAAGTTTTGCTGGGGCTATTTGCTCATCAAAAACTTCTAAAAATGGATATGTCTCGTTTGGGATGTTTTATGCTCCAGAGGAGCAAAAGTTTGTAGCAACATTCACGTACAGCAGTTTAGCTCCAGAGAGGGGCGTTCTATCAAAATTCATAAAAAATCCTTAGTTACTTGCGGAAACTAAGGATTTGGTATTTTTATACAAGGGCAAGATGCCTATTTCATAATTGTCACGAGGCAAGAGCCTCGCGACGGCGGAGCCTATAGACGGCGGAAATTATAAACTATTTTGATAATTTTTATCTGAAATTAATTCTGAAATATAGATAATACCATAATAATCAATTAAAAAAACCGGAAATGCACTTAAAACTGCCACTGTTGAATCAATTTTTATATATTTCTCTAATTGTTTCAAGAATATCTCAATCTGTGATATATTTTCAATAGGTAAAACATACTCTGCATTCACTATATGATTCATTTTCTTAAGGTGTATTTCAATTAATTCAATCCAAATTCCTTTGGTATAAGAAGTTAATTGACTGAACTCCTTCTTTGATGCTTCACTAACAAGTTTTTTATAAGCTATTTTTTCTTTGGCTTTTACTTTTAATTCTTTAAAATCTATTGCCTCTGAATAATGTTTTAATGCTTCAACCATTGGATAGCTTATAAACAGTTTGCCAAATTCGGTTTCTTCATTAAAAAGAGTAAGAGCATCCTTTAATCGTTCATCGTCTGCTAAGGAACTATGTCCATCATAATCGAAAAATAGATAAATTTGGGCAAAATCTTTTCTGTCGTATTTTGAAAGCGATAATTTATTTTGTTCTCTTTCTTTTAAAAGAGCAAAAGTATCCAAGTCATTATCTTCAGAAATTTGCCTATAAAGCTGGTAAATTTCAGCCCCGTAAACGGATTGCACAATGGTGTTTTTATTGATGAAATACTGGGTGAGATTATCGCTGATTTGCTTCTCTGCTCTCTCTCCTTCAAAAACAAATAAGATATGATTAGCCATTGAAAGTGCCTGCTTTATACATTTTCTCTATATTATGGGCTTCTCTTAATTCCTTATCAGTGCTTTTTGCCAAAGACTTAATAGCATTCTTATTCATTAAAAAATAACAATCAGGTCTTAATAAATCATTGGTAATGTTAGAAGTATTATGGGTAGTTAATATAAATTGCACACCCGTTTTTTTCAATTCTTCCACAATTAAAGCGGATAGTTCATGGTGGTAAAAAGCATCAAATTCATCAATAAATAAAAATGAAACCTTTGATTTTTCTTTTATTCTTTGTAGCCAAGCATAAAAAAGTCTTAGTGCTCTTGTTCCTTGTGACGCAATTTTGTTAAACGGAATCATTTTTCCTTCGAAATCAAAGGCAATAACTTCTTTGTCAATTTCTTTTACAACTGCTAATTTACATTCTATTCCGGCTTTATTTAAAAAAGTTTCCAAATTCGTAACATTTCCTTTTTCAATAATATCTTCGTCAATATTATAATTCCCCACTTGTAACCCCAAATACATGTTTTGTTGTAATGATCGAAAGAATAGCATACCCGTAACAAATTGAAAAAAACTGTAAAAAGTTTTGTTGTCTTCATTTTCATCCAGCACAGTGTTATTTACAATGTACTTTAAAAGTGACAAATTATGATTAGGTAGTTCTTTTTTTAGGTTTTCTGCCCCTTTTAAATCAACAATTGCTTCATCACTTTTTTCTCTATCAATAAATGCAATCGCACGTCCATTGATAGAAAATTTCTCATATAGAATAGTTTTACTACTTGTTTTTTTGTATTCATAAACAACCTTATGAGAATCAAATATAAATTCATATTGGAAATGAGCAATAGTAGATTTGTTAAGTGCATTCAAATAAATGGCATATTCAAATTCATTTGTTTGGTAATCGGTTAAATGATTAATAATATCAAATAATGCAAGTCCTAAATTTGATTTACCTACGCCGTTATGTCCATAAATTAGTGCATTATTAACAACACCATTTTTAATACTTTCGCTATTAAAAGTATATGCATTTGTATTTTGTAAATCAAAAACAAAATTGGTATTAAAGCCCTTAAAATTTGATACTGAAAATTTTGTTAGCATGTAATTTTATTTTTGTACAAAGCTATTATATTTTTTTGCATTGCCGTTATTTTTTTACGGCAAAACTTTTTACATAACAATGCGAACTTTTTAAAAAGAATATTAAAGAAACAAGATACCAAGCAGCAATTCCCCTCCAATGGAGGAGTTAGGGGTGAGTTATTTGAGAGGAAAGTTCCGCTGGGTACTTTTGAAGCTTTGTTAAAAAAGGCGTTAAATGCGACAATAAAACCTGGACCAGAGGTGCTTTTCTAATAATGAAACCTAAGTTGAACAACCTCTACCATTGATTCATTAAATCTATAAACAATTCTGTGTTCTTTGTTGATTCTCCTGCTCCAAAAACCTGCATATTCGTGTTTCAACGCTTCAGGATTGCCAATTCCTTCGGTAGGATTTTCTAGAATTGCATCAATTAATTCGGAAATTCTATTTTGAATGTATACATTTTTTGAATTTTCCAATATTTTATATCTTTATTGGCAGCATCAGTAAATATCAATTCCATAGATTTTTGGCATCTATTTTAGTTGTTTTCCCTTCTTTCAACTCCTTAATACTTGCATCTAATACCTTTTTATTCTTGGGTTTTGATGTTAAATAAGTAGTATCGTCCGAAAAAGAATCTTCACTTTCTACTATTTTATATTTTATATTTAAAGCACTGAAGAAAGCGTTGATTATATTTTGCTCAACAGTATTGGCATTCACTTTATAGGTTACCATATAATTGTTATTTTATTACAAATATATTGAATGGAAATAATATTTAATGAATGATTTAGAATTTTATTACATAAAAGCTTTATTTTCAATTAGTCTGATCCAAGATTTAATTGATTTTGAGGATTAATTAGATTAACAATAGAATATTAAAGAAACAAGATACCAAGCAGCAATTCCCCTCCACTGGAGGGGTTAGGGGTGGGTTATTTGAGAAGAAAGTTCCGCTGAGTACTTTTGAGAGTTTCCACCAAAGTAGAAAGTTTTGCTGGGTACTTTTAAAGGTTTCTACCAAAGTAGAAAGCTTCCCTTAGTTCTTTTGGAGGTTTCTACCAAAGTAGAAAGCTTCCCTTAGTTCTTTTGAAGGTTTCTACCAAAGTAGAAATTTTTGCTGGGGCAATTTGCTCATCAAAAACTTCTAAAAATGGATTTGTCTCGTTTGGGTTGTTTATGCTCCAGAGGAGCTAACTGTATGTAGCAACATTCACGTACAGCAGTTTAGCTCCAGAGAGGGGCGTTCTATCAAAATTCATAAAAAAATCCTTAGTGACTTGCGGAAACTAAGGATTTGGTATTTTTATACAACGGCAAGATGCCTATTTCATAATTGTCACGAGGCAAGAATTTTGTGAAGCGGATTATTTTTTAACTTAGGTCGTTAATATCGTCTTGAAACACGAATTTTCTGTGATATTCTAAATATTCTTGTCTATCTTCAGGATAAATTCTTAAGTTGTTTTTAGCATTTGGGTTTATATTTAGTCGTTCCCAAGTATATGCTGAAAGTAAAGTACCACAAACTAAATCGCCATTGTCTTTGAAAGTTATATAACCTTGGTCAAATAATTTGTCGTAGGTTGGTGTCAAAGCAAGTCCATTTAAATAGTCAACCGCTTGGTCTTCTCTTCCTTCTTTTATGCAAACCCTGTATGGTTTTATATGACTTGCGATTAACAGCTTTTCGTCTGTAATTTTTGTAAAAGGACATTGAGGCATATGCTCAATTACCTTTTTCCTGTAAAGAATAGCACCTTGTCTATTTACAGATTTTATTTTTTCTCGATTTTCTTTTTCTATAATTTCAATTTCAGAAGTTGTTCCAATTAATTTAGGGTGAACAATTGACCTAAATTGATAATCAAGCAAAATCCTGAAGTAAAATAATGGTTTTTGATTTTCTTTATTACCAACAACTGGCAATAATTTTAAAATGGATAAATAGCTAATTTTTGGTAAAACTATTTTACGCCAAATGTCCCAAATCTTATCGTCTGAACGAATATAACCTCGACTTAATTTATTGTCTGTGAAGTCTGAAACATCGTAAATGCTGAAAAATAATTTTTCTTCTTGAAGCTCTGATATACTTTCTAAATTAGTTGGATACAATTCTGAAATGTCAAAATTGTAAATTTGTTCTTGCTTTTGATATTCAATTCTTGCATCGTACATATATTTTAGCAAGTTTGATTTGCTAAAAAAGCAATTACTCTCTTGAATTGGTGTATAAACTCTTTCTCCATTTTCAATTCCTTGTCCCCAATTTTCATACTCAAAAAAGTCGCTTAATCTTTCGCCACTCGAACCCAAATAACTGCCAACATATTTTCTCGATTCTTCATTCTCCCTTTAAACATTTGAAGTTTTATTAAGGCATTTTTATACTTTCAGATTTAAAATAATGTACATTTTCAACTGCTTCAACTACTAAATACTCATTTATTATCTCATTAGAAATTGGAAATTGAGCTTTTTTCAAATGTGATATTATTGCTTCTTTCGTATCAATTCCATAAGCATTCCCTTTATGAATATTGTTTTTAAAAATTGCGAATAAAATTTTCCTTTCGTTTTTCATAATTACTTTTTCAAAATATTATTATGGCGGTATTCTAAAAAATCCTTGTTTGGTAAAAATCTTTTAGGCATTTCAATTTCTTTATTTTCAAAATCCAAAAAGAACTTTTGAATATTATTTTCTTTTTTGAAATCATTGAAATATTTTGACATTTTAATTTTGTAATCAAAATCAATAGTAATAAAACCTTTGTCAAATGCTTTATCGTGAATGGAATTTAAACACAAACCATTTTCAGGGTTTAATCTATTTTTTTCATCTTTTGACCAAGGAATAATATGACTTGCAATTAAAAAATCAGGAATTGATATTCCAGTAATACAACATTTATTTTCGTAAGAAGCTAAAACAGTATTTCTAAAAAATGATTGATTAACTCTAACTTTTACTAACGCTTCTCTTACTTTTCCTTCTTTTATCTCAAAATCTATCTCTTCATCAATTTCAATTTTATGGTTTAATAATTTTGCTAATTGAACTTCACTTTCATAAGCCAAATTATTCCAATCAGAATAAAATTCATCAAAAATTACTTTATCCAATTTTCCACTATTTGAAGCACCTTTTATGTTCCTTTCTTTTAAAGTTGGGTCTAAACTTGCGAAATTTACCAATTTCCAAGCAACGGCTGACGGTGTTCTACCTATTGCAGTGGCTAATTCTTTAATAAGTTTATGATTGTAATTAATTTTACTAAAAGGTATTTTGCAATACAAATTAAAAGCAACAATTAATTCTTCTCTTGTCCAATTTCTTCTATCTGTAGCCATTTAGTTTTTTTCGTAAAGGAAAACCTAATTCTGTCCTTTTTTGTTTAATGTATTCACCAAATGTTACTTCCATATAGATCTTTATCTATTTTAAATTCGGACTTATTTTGTCCAAAAATACGGAATTTTTATCGAAGTCACAAATTCTAGCTCATGTGTAAAATCCTAGAATTTGTGGTTATATAAAATTTAATTTTAAATAATACATTTGCAAGCCATTACTTAATATATTTAATTAATAATCATCACCCTTAAAAATAATTCCCTTCCAAACAAAAAAACGTCGGCTAGAGCATTCTCCCACCGACGTTTTACTTAATACCTAATACTATATACTAAAGCTTAATCCACATTATCATGCAAAAACTTGTTATTGCCTAAGATTTCGTTGTCGTCCGAAAGGTTAAATCTTGAGATTTGTCTTTCAGATGAGTGAGGTACATCTTGCAAGTTTACGTTTTTACGTTGGTAAGCTGGTACATCAAATTTATCTTTGTAGTCTTCGCCTGGGCCATTCCAGTTGTTGCTGTTCTCGCTCAAGTTTCTTAGTCTTTCTATTCTTTGGCGAGCCTGCTCCATAAGCACTCTTCTTTTGTGCTCGGCTGCTTCTTGTTCTGATAACTCTGCATTGGGCTCTTCTTCTTGCACTTGTGCCACAGGTGCTGCTTGCACAATTTCTGCTTTAGGCTCTTCTGTTTGAGGGGTAGTTACATCCCATGTAAAAGAACTTACAGGCGTAGTAGGGGCAATAATAGGAGCTTCTGTAGGTTGCTCAGTAGGTGTATTGCTTTCTAAAATAGGCGTTTCAGCTTCAAATATTGGGGCAGAAAACGTAGTTACTTCTTCTTGCACTGGTGCTTGATAAGTATATTTTTGTTCCGTAGGCAAATCAGCTCTTGGTGCTTCTGGCTCTCTTACTGGCACTACAGGAGGAATAGGTGCAGCAACTATTTGTTGTTCTTTAGTTTGTGCATCAACCTCTTGTGCTTTTGATTTATTAAATTTATCAAACTCATCAAACAAACTGATTTGTTTAATTTTATCGCTGTCCAAATCTCTCACAGTGCGAGTAGCTGCAACATTTGAAGGTAGTGTAGCATTGTTTGCAACTGTTTGAGTGGCTACTCTGTTGGCTGGTTGCAAATGTTGTGGCAAGAATTCTTCTTGGTTTCTTTCTTCAGAAAAACCAGTAACAATTACGGTTACTTTTAAGCTATCGCCAAGGCTAGAATCTACTACGTGAGCAAATTTCAACTCATCGTGGTCGCCAGTTTGTTCGTTGATGTAGTCGGTAATTTGAGTAACTTCAGCCATGGTAATTTCCATTTCTTCGCCATACGCCACAGAAACCAATACACGTTTAGCACCTGCAATAGAGTTGTTGTTAAGTAATGGAGAGTTCAATGCTTCCACGGTTGCTCTTAAAGAACGGTCGTCACCATTGGCAATACCAGTTCCCATTACGGCAGCACCAGCATCTTTCATTACGGTACGCACGTCTTCAAAATCCACGTTGCTATCGTAAGTTACAGTAATAATTTCTGCAATAGATTTAGCAGCATTGGTCAATACCATATCGGCTTGTGCAAATGCAGAACGAAGGGTTAAGTTTTTGTGGATTTCACAAATCTTTTCGTTCATAATTACCAACATAGTATCGCAGTTGTTGCGTAAATCTTCTAAGCCTTCAAGGGCTGTAGCTATTTTCTTTTTACCTTCAAAGCTAAATGGCACAGTAACAATGGCTACTGTTAAAATGTCCATTTCCTTTGCCATTTTGGCAATTACCGGAGCAGCACCAGTACCAGTACCACCACCCATACCAGCAGTGATAAACAACATTTTGGTATTGTTGCTTAATAATTCTCTTACATCTTCTTTGCTTTCTAAAGCTGCCTGACGACCTTTTTCTGGGTTTCCGCCTGCTCCCAAACCTTGGGTTAGCGATACCCCAATTTGTAATTTATTAGGGATTGGGCTTGCTTTTAAAGCCTGAGCATCGGTATTACAAACAACGAATTCAACGTCTTTGATACCTAAGTTATACATGTGGTTTACGGCATTGCTTCCGCCACCGCCTACACCTATTACTTTGATGATTGATTTTTGAGCATTTGGAATTTCGAACTTATACATAGTGGTAATTTTTAGTGCCTCACACCAACCCCTCTCCAAAGGAGAGGGGCTTTAGAACAAAGCTGTGATTTTTTTTAAGTGGTAATTAGTTTTTTATGATTCTTGATTTATATTGATAATTAGCAATTATTAATTACTAATTTTTATTCGTTTTAAAGTCCCTTTCCTTTGGAAAGGGATTTAGGGATAGGCCCCTAGTAGTCAGATTTTTCTTCGTAGTCGTCTAGTAATATTTTTTTGGTTTGACTCATTAAACTGCTAAAGAATCCTTTGCCTGAAAGCTTGGTTTCCTTTGTCACGTTTTTCACTTGACTTTGTGACTGTGCTTTTTCGGCGTAGCGATTTTCTCTGTCGTCGAAAGCACTGAAACCTGCAAGTACCAATCCTACTGATGTGGCATACATAGGACTTTTTACATCTTCGTTTTTACTTTTGCCCAAATGTTCGTTGGGGTAACCCACACGCACATCTAAGCCAGTCATATATTCGGTAAGTTGTTTTAAATGTTGAAGTTGTGAGCCTCCACCTGTTAAAACAATACCACCTGCTAGTTTTTTGGCATAACCAGAGTTGATGATTTCTTTGTGCACCAACACCATAATTTCTTCCATTCTGGCTTCAATAATATTAGCCAAATTGCGAAGAGAAATTTCTTTTGGAGGTCTGTTTCTCAAACCAGGAATGGAGATAATATCGTTAGAATTGGCAAATTCTGAAAGAGCTTCTCCAAATTTCACTTTTAGTTTTTCTGCTTGCTGGGTCATTACGCCACATCCTTCTTTAATATCTGTGGTAATGATATTTCCGCCTAAAGGAATTACAGCAGTGTGACGAATGATACCTTCTTGGATAATGGCTATATCTGTGGTGCCACCTCCAATATCTACTAAACAAACGCCTGCTTCTTTTTCTTCTTCGTCCAACACTGCCATGCTTGAGGCAATAGGTTCTAAGATAAGTTCGGCTACATCAAGTCCTGCTCTTTCAACGCATTTTTTGATATTGCCAATGGCATTGGTTTGAGCTGTGATGATATGAAAATCAGCCTCTAATCTTGAACCCAACATTCCCACGGGGTCTTTGATATTTTCTTCATAATCAACAGTGAAGTCTTGCGGAACTACGTGTAAAATTTTGCTACCTGGGGGAGTAACAATTTTGTACATATCGCTAGTGAGGCGATTGATGTCGTTCACGCCAATTTCTTCGTGAGCTGCATTACGGATAATACTTCCATGGTGCATAGAGCTTTTAATGTGCTGACCAGCAATACCTACGTTTACTACGCCAATACCCACACCTGCATCTTCTTCCGCTTGGCGAATGGCCTCACGGATGGCTTCTACAGTTTTATCGATATTTACAACCACACCACGCATTACTCCTTCCGAAACAGCCTTGCCCATTCCGAGGATTTCGAGTTTGCCATACTCGTTTTTGCGACCTACTATCGCACAAATTTTGGTGGTGCCTATATCCAGGCCTACAACTATTTTATCGTTTTGCATGTTGATAATTAAGAAATCTAATCACAGATAATCTGATTTTTATATTTTATATTTATTCTCTTGTATGTATCCCAGCCTTTTACAGGCAGAATTTCATTGTAAGCTATTTTAATATTTTTCAATTTTTCTACTGGTCGCTCCATGCTGCCATACTGAATTTCAAAGTTTCCTAATGCAGGATAAATGGTTAATTCAGCAGTAGAATCGGCCACATGGTCTATATCCATTTCTATATCAGCCACCAAGGCTTTTAAGAAAGGATCTTTATCTACCATAGAAAGCATTTCAAACAAACGAGCATGCGAAGTGTCTTTTTTAAAATCCACATTCAACAGCTTCCAAGCATAATCTCCCATAATTACCGGCACTCTGGCAGTATATTTGGGAGAAGTGGGCACCACTTTACCTTTATCTGAAATATACCAAGACCCGTTTAGTCTGGTTTGAATTCTGGCAATGGGTCTGCTTTGCGTTACTTCCACTATCAAATGCCCTTGCAAATCTCTAAACACCTCTGCATCTTCTACTAATGGATTACTTTTTACTCTTTTTTCAAGCTCCTTCAATCGCAACACATCATAACTTCTGCCCACCAAAGGCTCTCTGTTATTCATCGAAAGCAAATCCATTACATCCTCTTTATCAATAAAGTAATTATCGTATTCTTCCTTTATCTTAATATCCACAAATCTGCAAACTCTTTCTTCTTGCTTTTTACCCGCAAAAGAAATTATGAAAAACAACACACTCACAGCCACCACACCCCTTACGGTAGTGCTACGGTATATTTTGAGTAATATGTGTTTTAGTTTTTTCATTTTATTTAGTACAAAGTACAAGGTACTGAGTACAAGGTTTTTGTTTTAGATTTGATGACTTTGTACTTTGTACTCTGTACTCTGTACTAATTCTTTAATCGAATTTATCAATCTATCAATATCCCCAGCACCCACAGTGGCAAAGAAGTTTAGTTTTTCGTTTTTAATAATCTCCAATACTTCTTCTTTTTTCACTACTTTTTTCACTTTCGATGTCACATTTTCAAGCAACATTTCTGACGTGACACCTGCAATGGGTAGTTCCCTTGCTGGGTAAATATCAAGCAAGTACACCCTGTCTGCAAGGCTCAAACTCTCAGAAAATTCATTGGCGAAATCTCTGGTTCTTGTGAATAAATGTGGTTGGAAAAACACTGCCAACTCTTTTTGAGGATACAATGCTTTTGCCGAACGAATAAAGGCAGATAATTCTGCTGGGTGATGTGCATAGTCGTCTATGTAAATCACTTCTTCGTTTTTCACAATATATTCAAACCTTCGTTTTACTCCTTTAAAAGTCTCAATGCCTTCTTTGATTTTAGCCACAGGCACTTTTAAGAATTTTGCTACGCTAATGGCTGCCACTGCATTTTCTACATTGTGATAGCCAGGTATTTGTAACTTAATATCTTTTATTTGCAAATGTGCCGATACATAATCAAACACAAAAACGCCTTCCTCCACTCTTACATTCATGGCAAAAATTTCACCTTCGCCAATGCCATAAGTTACTTCTGCTACATGTGCAGGAACATTTAATTCCAAGCCATGTCTTTTTATTAATCTTCCCTTGTCTTTAATCTGACTTACAAATTGATTAAAAGTATCAAGGATAGATTGATGATCTCCATAAATATCCAAATGGTCGGCATCGGTTGAGGTAACCACCGTAATGTTTGGATAAAGTGTTAAGAATGAACGGTCATACTCATCTGCCTCTACCACTGCAATTCCGTTTGGTGCACCAATCAAAAGGTTAGAATTATAATTGGCTGTAATTCCTCCCAAGAAAGCACTTATGTCTAAGCCGCTGTTTTTCAACACATGGGCAGTCATAGATGAAGTGGTAGTTTTACCATGTGTACCAGAAATGGCCACAGTAGTCATACCAGCAGTCAACAAACCTAGTACCTGCGAACGTTTTTGTATTTCATATTTTTCGGATGTGAAATACACCAGCTCAATATTATCTTTAGGAATGGCAGGAGTAAGCACCACCAATGTGCTTGCTTTTTGGTAAAAAGCTGTTGGTATGCGACCTACTTTGTCATCGTAATGAATGTCCATGCCTTCGGCTTCCAACTCAAGAGTTAATGCAGAAGGGGTTTTGTCATAACCACCCACATGGAAACCGTTGGCTTTGAACCATCTAGCCAAAGCACTCATCCCAATGCCCCCAATTCCGAGGAAATATATGTTGCTGTAGTTCTTCATTTATTTTTGTTTAAGGTTTAAAGTTCAATGTTTAAAGTTTTTGAACCTTAAACTTTTAACTTTAAACTTATCACATTTTGAGCTATCACCTCCGCAGCGTTTGGCTTTGAAAGTGTAGCGATATTGGTTTTTAATTCTTTTTGTTTGGCTTCATTAGTCATTAAGTTTAAGACTTCTTCAACCAGTTTATCTTTTGCTTCTATATCTTTTACCATAATAGCCGCATTTTTTTCTACCAATGCCAAGGCATTTTTGGTTTGATGATCTTCTGCCACGTTAGGCGAAGGCACCAAAATGCAAGGTTTTTCCGCAGTACACAACTCTGTGATAGACAATGCACCAGCTCTTGAAATTACCACATCGGCTACTGCATAAGCCAAATCCATTTTAGCAATAAAGTCAAATGCTTTGGCATCGCCCCAACCATTGCTTCTTGGTTTTGCAGCAGTTAATTCCTGTGCTTTGCTGTAAAAACCTTTTCCCGTTTGCCAAATTAACTGATAACCTGCTTCTTGAATTTTTTCAATCCCAGCCGCAATGCTTTCGTTAATGGTTCTAGCTCCTAAACTTCCGCCAATCACCAAAATGGTTTTCTTTTCAGATGAAAGTTTAAACTCAAACAAGCCTGGCAATTTCAAAAGTGACGAATCCACAATTTCTTTTCTTACAGGATTGCCTGTGTAAATGATTTTTGAGGCTGGGAAATATTTTTCCATGCCATCATAAGCCACACAGATTTTATTGACACGTTTTGCCAATAATTTGTTTGTGAGCCCCGCATAAGAGTTTTGCTCTTGAATCAATGCCGGCACACCTGCCGAAGTTGCTGCCCAAAGCATTGGTCCACTAGCGTAACCTCCCACACCCACAGCTACATCTGGTTTAAAGTCTTTTACTATCTTTCTTGCTTTTAATAAGCTGTTTATTAGCTTAAAAGGAAAAGAAAGATTTTTTTTGAAACTATTAAAATTCAAACCTCTTTGTAAACCAGCAATAGGTAAACCAATAATGTCATAACCAGCCAATGGCACTTTTTGCATCTCCATTCTGTCCTCAGCACCCACAAACAAAAACACAGCCTCAGGCACCAATGCCTTGATTGCGTTTGCAACTGCTATTGCCGGAAAAATATGTCCGCCGGTGCCACCACCGCTGATTAGTACTCTCATTTTTGTTTAAGGTTTAAGGTTTAAGGTTTAAGGTTAAAAACATTGTTTTTCAAAACTTTTAACTTTAAACATTTAACTTTTAACAAATTAACTCTCAACTAAAGAAGCTTCATCCCCTTCTCCTCTGCTTACACTCAATATAATTCCAATAGAAACCCCTGTAAATAAGAGAGATGTACCTCCCATACTTAACAATGGCAATGGTAAACCAGTAATTGGTCCAAGTCCTACTGCTACTCCCATATTTATCATGGCTTGTATAACCAATGAAAAACTTAGTCCTGCTGAGAGTAATCCTCCAAAGGCTCTTTCACTATTGGCTACTGTAACCATACCTCGGTATAAGATGACTAAGTACAAAATCAATACTGCAAAACCGCCCATTAAACCATATTCTTCAATAATAATGGCATAAATAAAATCTGAATAGGGGTGTGGAAGTACGTTTTTGGTGATACTTTTTCCTGGTCCTTGCCCCAACACACCGCCGTTTGCGATGGCTATATATGATTGTTCTGCCTGAAAAGGAATTTCTTTTGAGGCAGTAAACGACTGAATTCTAGAGATAGCCGTTTCTAACCTTTGCCCTACTGCTAATGCTACTGCCAAGGCCAAAGCCCCCACTACCATCAACATCATCAAGTACTTAACAGGCACTCTACCAATAAACATTAGTAACATACAGGTGGCAAAAAGCATAGAGGCTGTAGATAAATTACTCAAAGCAATTGCACAACATATCGTTCCTACCCATGCTAAAATTGGAATCAAAGTTTCTTTAATGTCTTCAATATTTTGTTGCCTTTTTGCTAGCATACTTGCCAAACTTGAGATGAGTGCAAATTTTGCCAAATCCGATGGTTGGAAAGATTGATTAATGATTGGTATTGTAAACCAGCGACTTGCCTCATTTATATTTGAACCAAACTTCCAAGTGAAAACCAATAATGGCAAAGAAATAATCAATGCAATGCGTGAAATACGTGCATAATATCTGTAATCAACCTTGTGAGCTACCCACATACTTACCAAGCCCAAAAACATAAACATGCTATGTTTCAGCAAGTAATGCTCGGTGTTGCCTTGCATCATTTTATAAGCCAATGTGCCAGTAGCGCTATACACCACTGCAATAGATAATAAACTGAACAAAAGCACCACAAACCAAATTACTGGGTCGCCCTTCAGGTTTTCTTTAAGCCATATTTTTATGTTTTCTACCAAGGAGGTTTAAGGTTTAACGTTTAAAGTTTAAGGTTTTTTAATTCTTACTAAACTTATCAATGTGATAAGTTTTTGTTTTACTTCGTTTATCTTTTTGAATAAATTATCAAAATCTTCTTCATTTAAGTATCCTAAATCTTTCGATAAAATGACACTATATTCCAATTCGTGTAAAGAACCTAATGAAATCTGGAAGAAATTTGCTTTGTCAGCTTGTGAATACCTGCCACATCCTTCCGCTAAATTCATTGGAACTGAGTAAGCAGCTCTTCTGATCTGGTTTGTTAAAGAAAAAAGTTCATCTTTAGGAAAAAGCTTCGTAACCTTATAAATTTCTAAGGTAATGATGTGGGCTAATTCCCAAACAACTAACTTTTTATAATCCTGCATAAAAACTTTAAACCTTTAACTTTAAACTTTGAACATAAAGCTTAAATTGCTCTCCTCTATCTTCATAATTATTAAATAAGTCAAAGCTGGCACATGCTGGGGAAAGAAGCACCACGTCTCCATTTTCTCCATTTTGATGCGCTAATGCAATGGCTTCTTCCATGCTACTTGCCAATAAAATACTTTTTCCAAAATCCTTGAAATAGGTATTTAATGGCGTATTATCTTTTCCCAAACTGATAATGGTTTTTACTTTCGTTTTCACCAATTCAGCTATCTGACTGTAATCATTTCCTTTGTCAACACCGCCTGCAATCCAAATTACTGGCTGTGTCATGGCATCTAAGGCATAAAACACCGAATCTACGTTGGTGGCTTTAGAGTCATTGATGTATTTTACACCGTTTACCGTACCTGCTTTCTCCAATCTATGTGGGGCATTACTGAAGTTGGCTAACAAATTGGCATAATCAAATTGGCTTGTAATCCCTTCTTTTTGTTTCAATGCTTCCACCCCTAATACTGCCGATGCTATATTTGCCATATTGTGTCTTCCTTGTAGTGGTAAATCACTGATTTTTAATTCAAATTCTTCAGTTCCTACCAAAAATTTCAATTTATCACCTTCCAAATAAGCACCTTGAGGCACTTCATTTTCCAAACTAACCAACAATAAATTAGCATCAATATTTCTAACCTCTAAGCCTTCTGCAAATGCTTCATTATCAATAGTTCCAATCAAATAATCTTCATTCGTTTGATTTTGAGCAATTCTAAATTTAGAAGCTACATAATTTTCAAATTTGTATTCATATCTATCCAAGTGGTCGGGGGTGATGTTTAACAACATTCCCACATCAGCCTTGAATTGATATAAGTTATCTAACTGAAAGCTACTTAGTTCCAATACAAAATAATCAAACGTATCTTCAATTACTTGCTTTGCTATGCTATCTCCAATATTGCCGCCTAAACCTACATTGAAACCAGCTTGTTTCAATAAATGATAGGTTAACAACGTGGTAGTAGTTTTTCCGTTACTACCTGTAATGGCAATTGTTTTAGCTTTCGTATATCTAGCTGCCAATTCTATTTCTCCAATAATCGGCGTTCCTTTTTCCTTTAGTTTTTTAATGATAGGCGCTTTATCAGGTATTCCCGGACTTTTCACCACTTCGTCAGCATTCAGAATTAGGTCTTCAGTATGAGTGCCTTCTTCGAAATCTATTCCTTCATTTGATAAAATAGTTTTATACTTATCGCTTATCAATGATAAATCAGAAACAAAAACATTACACCCTTTGGCTTTTGCCAAAAGTGCAGCTCCTGCACCGCTTTCTCCTGCTCCAAGTATTACTATTCTTTTCATATTAATTTAGTACTGAGTACATTGTACAAGGTAGTGGGTAAACTTTGTACTCACTACCCTGTACACTGTACTAATTTTACCTCATTTTCAGCGTTGCAATCGTAACCAATGCCAGCATAATACCTATAATCCAGAACCTTGTAACAATTTTTGCTTCGTGATAACCGGATTTTTGGTAATGGTGATGCAATGGTGACATTTTAAATATTCTTCTTCCTTCGCCGTATTTCTTTTTAGTATATTTAAAATAAGCCACTTGTATCATTACTGATAAATTTTCAATCAAGAAAATTCCGCATAAAACAGGGATTAAAAGCTCTTTTCTAATTACCAAAGCCAACACAGCTATAGTTCCACCTAATGACAAACTTCCTGTATCACCCATAAATACTTGGGCAGGAAACGAGTTATACCAAAGAAAACCTACGCATGCACCCACAAAAGCAGCACAGAATATTACTAATTCACCAGAGTTAGGAATGAACATAATGTTCAGATAATCAGCAAAAACAGTATTACCTGATACATAAGCCAAAATAGCCAATGTCATCCCAATAATCGCTGAAGTTCCAGCAGCTAAGCCATCAATTCCATCGGTAATATTTGCCCCATTTGATACCGCTGTAATGATAAAAATTACCATCAACACATATACAAATACTGTGTAATCTTTCCCTAAAATAGAAGCATAATCAAACTCATTGTCTTTCAAAAATGGGATTGTAGTGATAGTTGATGTTACATCCACATGTTTGTTAGATACATGAGATGAGGAACTTACACCAGCTCCTAATTCATATTCTCTTACCACCACATGTTCACTGAAATATAAAGTTAAACCAACTCCTAAGCCCAAAATTACTTGACCTATAATTTTAAATTTACCATTTAATCCTTCTTTGTTCTTTTTAAATACTTTTATATAATCATCTAAAAAGCCAACAAACCCTAACCATAACACTGTGATTAACATTAAGATAACGTAAGTGTTCCCTATTTTGGCAAACAATAAAGTAGGCACTACAATAGAAGCAATGATAATTAAACCACCCATCGTAGGCGTCCCTTTTTTCTGTGCTTGACCTTCAAGACCCAATTCACGAATAGTTTCACCCACTTGTTTGTGACGAAGAAAATCAATCAGTCTTCTGCCAAACACAGCACCTATCAACAAAGACACCATCACAGCGCAAACTGCTCTGAATGAGATGTAATGAAACATTCCTGCCCCTGCTAGGTTGTAATGTTTGTCGAGATATTGGAACAGATAGTATAACATAATTTTGAATTTTAGCCCCACCCTAACCCTCCCCAAAAGGGAGGGACTTAATTACCATAATCGACGAATTAATTTCGAGAACTTTAGTAACTAAGCCCCTCTCTTTTGGAGAGGGGTTGGGGAGAGGCTTTAATTTGTTAACATTTTAAGTATTTCTTCTTTATCACTAAAATGATGTTTCACGCCTTTAATTTCTTGATAATCTTCGTGGCCTTTGCCAGCTACTAGAATAATGTCTTGTCCCTGGGCTAACATGGCAGCTGTTTTAATAGCTTCACGTCTGTCAGAGATTACCAACACTTTTCTTGCATCTTGCGGTTTTACACCAGTTTTCATCTGAGCCAAAATTTCTTCTGGTTCTTCAAATCTTGGGTTATCGCTCGTAAGTATCACTTTATCAGCATATTTACAAGCAATATCTGCCATAATAGGTCTCTTAGCCGCATCTCTATTTCCTCCGCAACCTACAACCGTAATTAAATGTGCTCCATTTTTTAAATCATGAAGCGTTTTCAGCACATTTTCAAGTGCATCAGGCGTATGGGCATAGTCCACCACACCTGTAATGCCATTATTAATTCTGATTTGTTCAAACCTTCCTGCTGCAGTGTCTAATGAAGACAACACAGTAAGCACTTCCTCTGGTTCTTCGCCTAGCAAAACTGCCGCAGCATATACGCCTAGCAAGTTATAGGCATTGAAACTACCTATCAATCTGAACCAAACTTCTTTTCCTTCAATTTCCATTTGCAGACCTTCAAGAGTATTCGCCAATAATTTGGCTTTGAACTCAGCAATGGTTTTTAAGGCAAATGAATGTTTACTGGCTAGGGTGTTTTGCAACATCACTTTGCCATTTTTATCGTCGTAATTGCTTAATGCAAAGGCGGTTGATGGTAAATCATCAAACAGTTTTTTCTTTGCAGCAATGTAGTTTGCCATTGTACCATGATAATCTAAATGATCATGAGTGATGTTGGTAAATATTGCCCCATCAATGTCTAAACCTGAAATTCTCTCCTGATGAATGGCGTGCGAACTAGCCTCCATAAAGCAATGTGAACAACCTGCTTGCAACATATTAGCTAACAGCTGATTAAGTTGCACTGCATCAGGTGTGGTATGTGTACTTGGGATTACTTCCTCATTAATCTGATTTTGAACGGTGGAAAGTAAACCAACATTGTAACCTAATTTTCTAAACAGTCTTTGTAACAAAGTAGCATTGGTTGTTTTACCATTAGTACCTGTAACTGCCACTATTTTAAGACTTTTAGAAGGATTTCCATAAAAGTTGGAAGCAATAATTCCTAATGCTTTTGCTGCATCAGCCACTTGAATGTAAGCAATGCCAAGCTCCACTTCGGCTGGTAAAATTTCGCAAACTATAATTTTTGCCCCTTTTTCTATGGCAGTAGAAATATACAAATGTCCGTCTGTGGTGGTGCCTTTCACCGCTACAAACAAACTATCGTCTTCCACTTTTCTAGAGTCGAAAACAATAGCCGAAACCGCACCACCATACGAGCCAATCGTTTGTGATACAGTTACATTTGATAATATTTCAGTTAATGTTTTCAATTTATAATATCTATTATTTATAGGCCTCTCCCCAACCCCTCTCCCAAGGAGAGGGGCTTTAGTTACTAAATTCGACGATAGGTTTCGTAAACTTTAGTAATTAAAGTCCCTTCCCTTAGGGGAGGGATTTAGGGTGGGGCTTTTATTTCAACACTAATGCAATTCCATTCCCCTTTATCGCTCTGCTTCCTGCCGCCAATGACTGAGAAGTTACTCTTCCTTTGCCGTTTATTGTAACTCTTAAACCTGCGTTTTCGAGCAAAAACAAGGCATCTTTCAAGGTCATTCCCACCACATTAGGCACCACTCCATCTTTTCCTACTCTTTCTATCCACTTCACAGAATGTTGGTCCACTTTGCCCTCTACCCATTCTTCCCCGTCGTTTCCATGATTTGAAACACCTAGTTTATTACACAAGAATTTCAAATCAGCAGCATGTCCAGATTTAACCATTGGCACACTTAACGTTCCTGCCTTTTCTAAAGCCTTTTGCTCAAGTTTCAATGATTTGTGCATTTCAGGATCTTGTGCATAAATCTTATCTGCAATTTCCTTAAACACTGGTGCCGACACATCAGCTCCGTAAGTTTTAAACCCTTTGGGGCTATCTATCACCACTATACAACTATATTTAGGTCTATCCGCAGGGAAATACCCACAAAAAGAAGTATAATAGTTTTTGGTGTAAACACCGTTTTTAATCTTTTGAGCCGTACCTGTTTTACCAGCTATTTTGTAGTTGGTATTTTTAATGTTTTGAGCCGTACCTTCTTCAACCACAGCCTCTAACATTTTTTTTACTTTAGCCAAAGTTCTGTCAGAACAGATTTTTTCTTCTAAAGTAGCAGTAGCGTATTGCTCAAGCACTTTATCTGCACGATTGGTGTTTTTTACTATAATGGGCAAAATCATAGTGCCATTATTAGCCACCGCATTATACAGCGATAAAATATGCAAAGGCGACAATTTTAACTCATATCCAATTGACATCCAGGGCAATGTAACACCACTCCATGTTGTGTCCTTAGGGTTTTTGATGTAAGGAATGGCTTCTCCTTGCATCTGAAAACCAAGCGGACGATCAATTTTCATCTGACTTAAATAGGCCAAATATTGTTCTGGTTTACTTTTGAATGTTTCAAAAATCAACTTAGAAACCGCAATATTTGACGACTTTGCAAATGCTTCTTTTACAGTAATTTTTCCTAACCCTTCTGGTTTGGAGTCGGTCATGGTACGGTCATAGAACTGATATTTTCCTTTTCCTGCATCCACCACCGTATTCAAATCTATATCTTCTCTTTCTTCTAAAAGGGCAATCATTGATGCCAATTTAAAGGTAGAGCCTGGATCTGTTCTTCCTTGACTTCCCAAAGCGTAGTTATAATTTTCAGCATAACTACTGTCTTTGTTCATTCCCAAGTTTGCAATAGCCTTTATTTCACCTGTTTTCACTTCCATTAGCACTACGCAACCATAGTCAGCTCCGTGCATTTTTAAGTGTTTTTCAAGTGCAGATTCCGCCACATCTTGCAAATTGATGTTGATAGTGGTCTGAATATCATAGCCTTCTTCTGGTTGAATTTCAGACTCATCATGAAGCGGTTTCCAAGCTCCGGCAATTCTCGTAAAAATGGCTTCTCCATCTTTCCCTGCCAACTGACTATTGAAACTATATTCCAATCCTGCCCCTCTATAGTCTTCATTTACAAAGCCTACCGTTCTAAATGCCAAATGAGAAAATGGTCGGTATCGCTTTTCCACTTTCTCAAATATGATTCCCCCTTTTCTGCCATCTCTTATGATTGGCCAGGTAGTCATTGCCTTTTTTATTTGATAATTAATAAGTTGCCTATTCAAAATCAAATATTTATCCTTTGCATTACGAGCATTTTTAATTTTGCTTCGATACATTTGCTCACTTTTGTCGCCATATTGGCGAGAGAGCAACATACAAAGGGAATCTATTTTTTTCTCAAACAACTCATTTTTACAAACCGTTGGGTCCATTGCCAACCTATAAAAAGGGAGAGAGGTAGCCAATAAGCTTCCATTATCAGAATAAATATTTCCTCTTGTAGCGGGTACTTTCATAGCACGAGTGCTATTTTTCTTTGCTTTTTCTCGCCAATGGTCACCTTCCACAAACTGAATGTGCCATGCCTTGTACATTACCATGCACGAAAACAAGAACACAAGCAAGAAAGCCAATCTCACCCTAATCAATATGGACTGTTTTATATTACTCGCCATCTTGAGGGTCAAATTCTCCTTTTTTCACCACTACTTTGTAAGGAGGTTCGGCACTTTCTACCAAACCTATACTTTGCACATTTTTAGCCACTTCCGATTGTTTTCCGGCAAACATATAATCTGCTTTTAGGGTGGTATAGTCGGCCCTGAGGTCTTCTACTTCCACTTTTAATTTAGAAATACGTCTCACTGTTTTATCAGCATAGTGACTATTAGCAATATACACAATTGCCAAAAACGACCCGAACAATACTTTTGGAAAGTAATGCACTGGTACCCCTTCGCCAAAAACACCCTCCATTTTAAAACTGGTTTCAATCAGCTTAAAAACAGAAAAACCACCAAACTTGCTCTTTTTAGCAGGTTTAGCTTTTTCGGTTGGTGCTTTATAAGTGTTTAATGCCACGCTTTTTTTTGTTTAAGGTTTAAGGTTTAAGGTTTAAGGTTTAAGAATACTTTGATTTACTTTTAACCTTGAACTTTCAACTTTCAACTTTTTTCCGCTATTCTCAGCTTTGCACTTCTTGCTCTGTTGTTCTGGGCAATTTCAAGTGCATCGGCTTCCACTGGTTTTCTTGTAATAGATTTAAATGGCTTAATTTCATTGCCGTAGAAATCTTTTTCTGCTTCTCCAAAGAACTTTCCTTTGCCAATGAAATTTTTCACCAATCTATCTTCTAATGAATGATAACTCATCACCACCAATCTTCCTCCGGGTTTCAGCACTTCGGCTGTTTGGGTCAGAAAATCCTGTAAAGCAGTCAGTTCGTCATTCACTTCTATGCGCAATGCCTGAAACATTTGCGCAAAATATTTATTTTCTTCGCCTCTTTTTACCAAATTTCTTACGCCGTCTTTCAACTCGTAAATCGTCTCTATTTTTTTAGCACTTCTGTTTCTGATAATTTGCTGCGCCAATGACTTAGCATTTTTTATCTCGCCATACATGCCAAAAATTTTGTGCAAATCCGCTTCAGAATAAGTATTTACAATTTCAGCAGCGGTTAAACCCGTTTGCTGATTCATTCTCATATCCAAATTGGCATCGAATCTGATTGAAAAACCTCTCTCAGCTGTATCAAACTGATGAGAAGAAACTCCCAAATCTGCCAAAATTCCATCAACTTGTTTTATACCATTCAATCTCAGATATTTAGTTAAATACCTAAAATTGGCAGGGATAAACAAAAGTTGTTTATCGTCAATAGCTTTGGCATTTTTTGCAGCATCAGCATCCTGATCAAAAGCTGCTAATTTGCCATTTTTCAAATTTTCAAGGATCGCTTTGCTGTGACCTCCGCCACCAAAAGTTACATCTACATATACCCCCGAAGGATTAATTTGCAGTCCTTCAATACATTGTGCCAGCATTACTGGAATATGATAAGGTATATTTTCCAATTACGCTTCTTTATTTGTTCCTAAATGTTTCTGTAACAAAATGGCAAGTTGTTTAGAATCTTTAATCAGATAAGCATCATAAATCTCAGGATTCCAAAGTTCTAGCCTATTTCCCAAGCCAACCAAAATGGCATCTTTTGTGATACCCGCATGCTCCAACATTCTTTTAGGAATAATGAACCTGCCTTGGGTATCTAACTCAACTTCAGAGCAACCACGCATAAAATTTCTTTGTAGCATGGCAGTGTTTTCGTCAAACTCATTCAAGGCCGAAACTTTGGCGGCAGTCTTCTCCCATTCTGGCTGTGCATATATCACTAAACAAGGGTCGGTACTTCTTTGCACCACTACTTCTTGGGCATACTCCTCAGGCAGGCGTTGCTTCACCTTCGCTGGTAGCATCATTCTGCCCTTAGCGTCTATAGTGCAATCATATTCTCCTGAGAAATAAGACATTAACTTGTTTTTTTATTGATATGCACAGCTTTCCCTATGCGATTTTTACAAATATAAAAAAACTATTCCCAAAGTCCACCACTTTTCACCACTTTTTACCACTTTTTTTCACAAAGTGTAAAATTTACTTAAAAAAGGATTCAAAAAGGAATAAAGTAAAAATTTGCTAAAATTATCAACTATTGATATTGAGATAATTAATGTTATTATGTAGAAGAAAAAATTTAATGATAATATTTTAATTAATTAAATATCAGTAATATAACATATTTATGCACATTCTGTTGAGAATAACTATAATATTGTACTATTTTAAGATTTATTTTCTGATAAATAATAGAAAAATAGAAAAATGAGTACCTAAATATTGATATAAGAAAGCTCAATAAATTTCAAAAATTTATTTTAAAAATAACCAACAATTCAATTACGACCGATTAAATCGTATTATCAAACGAATTATATGAAGGCAGATAACATTAAAAATACGAACAAGAGTCAAATTTTAGTGGTAAGGTGTGTTCATATTTAATATTTTAACTCATTTTATGGAACATTTTTAATTTATATACTATTTTTGATAGATGAATTGTGTGATTTATGTAATTGAATGATGAATTGATATTCATTGTCTTGATAAATTTCTTTATTCACCTACCCTACATTTCGGACGGTGGGGACACACGTCCTAGGGAAATGTTTTGTTTGTCGATGTAAATTAGGGGTTTGTACCAGCCAAGGGAAAAGATGCTATTTTGATAAAACCTACATCTCAGATTCCTGGTCAATTTGAAGTAAAAGGAAACGATTATGATGATAAAAAAGCTAATTCCAAAGAAGTATTTATTGATATTAAAAAATTATATATGGAAAATGATGCTAAATCAATGGATTTATATGTAGATAAAAATAATTCCCAATCCACAAAAAAACCTCCACTTTCTCCTCCTTCAACAAATTAGTAAGCAAATGGTCAAGATAAAAAAACAAATATTTATTTTTTGTGCAATAGTGTATTGCTTTAATGTAAAGGGACAAATTAAAGAGCAAATGCAACACAAGAAATGGTATTTAAAATATCACTTTGGAGTAGATTTAAGAGATACTGTATTTTGTAAAATTAATATAACTCAAAATATAGAAATGAATAATATTTTACCTCAAGAATATAGAAAAAATAATAACTATTTTCAATATTTATGGCTTGATTCAAATATGACAGGAACTGAATCTATCAGCTACATTAGAGCATTTAGAGCGCCTTATAAATTGGTAATACTTAAGAGACTGCATGAACAACGTAAATTTAAATGGGATATTGATACAAATGAAAACTCTATACTTTCAGACATATCACAGAATGAACTTCGTTATGTAGCTCATAGTAAAATTGATACTATAAATAAAGAGATTAAAAACTTAATATACAAAATTGAATATTTAGATTCTACAAAATTGGTATTATCGTATATTGATGGCCATAGAGTATATTTTAGATTGTATAGAACTAAACTGGATGAAATAGAACCTTTTCCTATCGTTAATATATTACAAGAATTTATAAAAAAAAGGAATATTAGAATGGTTTTAAAATAGACCACCAACTGCCAGTAGCCCGCACTAGGGAAGTTTTTAAGTGTGGATCCGTTGACGAAAACTTATCCTTGGTTTACTCCTTATCAATTTGCTTCAAATGATCCAGTTAGAAATATAGATATTGATGGATTAGAAGGTGGTTCTTCGATTGAGGAAGGAGTACTTAGGAATGAATTAGGAAAGTTAGAAGGGACCTACAATTATACTGTTAATGAAATCTCAAGTTGGTGGAATTCTTGGAGTATATTACCTAGTAGTCCAGCTCCTCCAGCTAAACCAAATCCAACTCAAACACAAATTCAAACGAAGAAAGCTGAAGAAGTGCAGCAAACACAAACTAATACTGCAACAAATATTGTATCTTCAGATAGGGTAACTTTTTACCCCTTGGCTGGTACAAAACTCATATTTATAGCTACAAATAAAACATTTCCCCGGACGAGTGTCTCCACCGTCCGGAATGTATGTTAAGAGAATGCAGCAAATGATTAAGGGGAAATTGATTTTAAAAGGCTATAAACAAGAGACTTAAAGGCTGGTGAGGTCACTAGCCTTGGGAGTAGATAAGAGCGACGACTGAGCCTCTTTCATAAAACTTAAACTTCCCCAAAAAACACAATTTTGTAAATTAATTGATTTACATTAAATTGCATACCTTTCAAAAATACCGATTTAATTATGATTGCAATTGCCGACAGTGGTGCTACCAAAACTTCTTGGTTATTTATAGATAATGCAGGAAATGCTTTTACTTACAAATCATTGGGAATAAACCCTTATTACCTTTCTGCTGAAGGAATTGTAACTCATTTAACTGCTGAATTGTTGCCTCAATTTACTTTTTCTGACACCATTCATCGTGTATATTTTTATGGAGCTGGTTGCGAACAAGAAGAGAAAAAACAGCAGGTAGCAGGGGCTTTGAAAAAAGTTTTCTCAGAAGCTAAAATAGAAGTACAACATGATTTACTAGCAGCTTGCAGAGCTGTAGCAGGTGATAATAAAGGAATTGTATGTATTGCAGGCACAGGTGCCAACTCATGCGAATATGATGGAGTGAAAGTAACCAACAATATACAATCATTAGGTTTGTTTTTGGGCGACGAAGGAAGTGGTGGCTACATGGGAAAAGCATTGTTGAGAGATTATACAAGAAACAACATGCCGGCACACATTCAAGCTAAATTTGAAGCAAGATACACCGATAAAACTTCAGATATTTTAGATAAAGTTTATACCAAACCATTCCCGAGCAGGTATTTAGCTTCATTTGTGCCTTTCATCACTGAAAATATCGACGAAAAATATATCTACGACTTGGTTTACAAATGCTTTGAAGACCAGTTTGATAACACTATTTGCAAATATCCAAATTACCAAAACCAAGAAATTAGTTTTGTGGGTTCTGTAGCTTATTTTTTAAGAGATGTGCTGGAAAAAGTAGCAAAAGCAAAAGGAGCTAAAATCTCAAAAGTAATTCGTAATCCACTAGAAGGCTTGGCAGAATATCATGTTTTAAAAGGATTAATGGATTAATTCTTTATAATAAAATTATCTTTGCCACGAATTCACGAATGTAATTTTAAATTCGTGAATTCGTGGCAGAAAGGCAAGGTTTCACGAAGTGAAAACTAACCATTCTAAGTTAAATTTCAATAATTGAAAACTTCGTTTTCTTAAAAAATATGTTAAACACCACTGAAACAAGTTCTACCTATCAAAATCTTGATAAAATGCCTGTAAGTGAAATACTTGCAAGCATTAATCAAGAAGATAAAACAGTGCCTTTGGCAGTAGAAAAATGTTTGCCACAAATAGAAAAAGTGGTAAATGAAGTGGTGAAAAGATTGCAAAACGGAGGCCGACTATTTTATATAGGTGCTGGCACAAGTGGTAGATTGGGTGTGGTGGATGCATCTGAATGTCCACCTACTTTTGGAGTAGATTTTAACAAAGTGATTGGGATAATTGCTGGTGGCGATACCGCCATCAGAAAAGCAGTAGAATTTGCAGAAGACGACCAAGCACAAGCTTGGATTGATTTACAAGCATTTGAGATCACTTTAAATGATGCACTTATTGGTATAGCTGCTTCAGGAAGAACACCTTACGTGATAGGAGGAGTAGAAAAAGCAAAGCAAGAAGGCATTTATACAGCTTGTATTTGTTGCAATGCTGGTTCTGCACTTGCTGCTGCTGTGGAAGATGCCATAGAGGTAGTGGTTGGTCCTGAATTTCTTACAGGCAGCACAAGAATGAAAGCCGGAACTGCCCAAAAATTAGTTTTGAACATGATTACCACCGCCACCATGATTCAGTTGGGGCATGTAAAAGGCAACAAAATGGTGGATATGCAATTGAGTAATTATAAATTAATACAAAGAGCAGTGAAAATGCTACAAGATGAAGTGCCTCAATTAAGTCAGCAAGAAGCCGAGCAACTTTTAGAGCAACATGGCAATGTAAGAAAAGTATTAAATGCTATAAGTAAATAATTTTTAGTCGCATAATAAAGTAATAATCTAAATTCACTTTCGTTTTAATATTAGTATTATTAGTATTATATTGCGATTTCTTTTTTTAAAATCATGCAAGTAAAAATCATTAATAAATCAGCCTTTGAATTACCCAAATATGAGTCTGCTGGGGCAGCAGGGGTAGATTTAAGAGCAAATATTGAACAAGAATTAGTACTTTCGCCATTGCAAAGAACATTAGTGCCTACGGGTTTATTTATTGAAATTCCATTGGGTTACGAAGCACAAATAAGACCCAGAAGTGGCTTGGCTTTTAAATTTGGAATTACAGTACTCAATAGTCCTGGTACTATCGATTCTGATTATAGAGGAGAGCTAAAAGTATTGCTTGTAAACCTTTCAAACGAAGCTTTCGTTATAGGCAAGGGCGAAAGAATTGCACAATTAGTATTTGCCAAACATGAACATGCACAATTCACAGTAACTGAAGAACTTGGAGATACCCACAGAGGAGAACAAGGATTTGGAAGCACAGGTATAAAGTAAAAATAAATATAAGTAAATAAATTTTTGAGATAGACTATGAAAATTATTGTACCAATGGCAGGTATGGGCAAAAGAATGAGACCCCATACACTTACAGTTCCAAAACCACTTGTACCTATTGCAGGTAAGCCAATTGTGCAAAGATTGGTGGAAGATATTGCAAAAGTAGCAGGAGAATCAATTGACGAAGTGGCGTTTATAATTGGTAATTTTGGCAAAGAAGTAGAAGCAAAATTAATTGAAATTGCAGCTTCGGTAGGTGCAAAAGGCACTATTTATTACCAAGATAAAGCATTGGGAACAGCCCACGCTATTTATTGTGCAGAACAATCGCTTGATGGTAAAGTAGTTGTAGCATTTGCTGATACATTATTTAAAGCTGATTTTACTTTAGATACAACACAAGAAGGCATAATTTGGGTACAAAAAGTAGAAGACCCACGACCTTTTGGCGTTGTTAAATTGAATGATGCAGGAAATATTACTGAGTTTGTAGAAAAACCAGAGCATTTTGTGTCAGATTTGGCAATTATTGGCATTTATTATTTCAAAGATGGCGCTTATTTAAAAAGCGAAATCAAATATCTTTTAGATAACGATATTAAAGACAAAGGCGAATACCAGATTACCAATGCTTTAGAAAACATGAAAGCAAAAGGTACTCAATTTACCCCAGGCAAAGTAACAGAATGGTTAGATTGTGGCAACAAAGATTCTACCGTAAATACCAACACTAGATATTTAGATTATATCAAAGATACTGAATTGGTGAGCAAAACTGTTTCAATAGAAAACTCATTGGTAATTCAGCCATCATACATAGGTGAGGGTGTGGTAATTAAGAATTCAATTGTAGGCCCTTATGCTTCAATTGGTAACAAAACTAAAATTGAAAATTCAAACATCAATCATTCAATAGTACAGGAAAATGCTGTGGTAAAAAATGCAAATATTACCAACTCAATGTTGGGTAATTTTGCTACCTTTGAAGGCAGAGCAATAGACCTAAGTGTAGGCGATTATAATGTGTACAAAGCTTAATGCATAAATTAGTAAGCATATATTTTATTTCAATATTAATGTTGGGTACTTATGAAGTAGGTGCCCAACATTTTTTTAAGAGAAAACCAAAACCAAGCTCTGCAAGAAACACTGCAGAAACGGAATATGTTTTTATAGAGGCAGTAAACGAATTTAACCTTGGCCGATACAGCAAAGCATTGCCACTTTTTGAAGCATGCCTAAAAAGAGATCCTCAAAATGCCACTCTCTATTTCAAAATATCTAACACGCTTGCCAAACTTGGCAAATTTGATTTAGCCATCTCTTTCGGGCAAAAAGCAATAGAGTTAGACCCTGAAAATAAGTACTTTTACATTCTTCTGGCTGAATTGTACGAAGAAAAAAAAATGTACAAACAAGGGGCTGAGGTATTAGAAAAAATGCTTGCAAAAAAAATGCATGCCGATGAATATTATTTTCAATTGGCTGGTTTTTATTTGCAACTACAAAAAGTGGAGGAAGCCATTGAGGTGCTAAATAAAGCAGAAAATATTTACGGAGTTTCAGAAGAATTTACCTTACAAAAACAACAGTTGTACCTGAAGCTCAACAAAATAGAAATGATGCAGGAAGAAGGGAGAAAATTGATAAAAGCATTCCCTAGTGAAAACAAATACAAACTACAACTTGCTGAAATTTTATTTAATAATGAATTAGTAAGTCAGGCAACCGATTTGGTTGACACTGTACTTACCAACGACCCCAACGAACCTTTGGCATTTTTAATATTATCAGATATTGCTCGTAGCAAAGGCGAGCATGAGAAAGCAGAAAATTACTTGGTGCGTGCTTTTGAAAGCCAAAGATTATCTATTGATGACAAAATAGAAATTATTACTGACTTAGTAAATTTAGCACAAGACAATGAAGATAAAGAGTTTGTATTAAAATTAGCACAAATTATTGTTAAAACACATGCTGAAGAAGCTACAGGATATGCAATTCTAGCAGATATGTATTTGTTCAACAAAATGAGCAAAGAGGCATTGATAAGTTATAAAAAATCTACCCATTTGTCGGTAGATAATTTTAAAGTTTGGTCACAAATTTTGGCCATAGAAGCTGAGCAAAACAATGTGGATAGTTTGTTGATAGACAGTGAAAAAGCACTTACTTATTTCCCCAATAATGCTATTTTTTGGTACCAAAATGGCAATGCTTTGGCATTGAAAAAAAACTTAAAAAAAGCAGTTACTTCATTTCAACAAGCAGCTGATTTGTCGGTAGATGAGCAAAATTTACAACTTCAAGCTTTTGCAAGATTGGGAGATATCTATTACGAATTAAAGGACTTCACAAAATCGGACGAAAGTTTTGAAAATGCCCTAAAAATTGACCCTAAAAATGATTATGTATTAAATAATTACAGTTATTTTTTATCGTTAAGAAAAGCAAAATTAGCATTGGCAAAAGAAATGAGTGCAAAAGTGGTGGCTGCCAACCCCGACGATGCCAATTATTTAGACACCTACGCTTGGGTTTTGTACCAAATGCAAGATTACGAGAAGGCAAAAGAATTATTGGAAAAAATAGCTTTAAAATCTAGCAATGGTGCCATTGTGGAGCATTATGCAGATGTATTATTCAAATTAGGAAAAAAAGAGGATGCACTAGAATATTGGAAAAAAGCCCTTAAACTTGGCGATACCTCTGATTTGTTGCCTAAAAAAATTCAAGACAAACAACTTTATGAATAAATTTTTATTCTTTTTTTTATTAATAATCAGCTTGTTAAGTGCCTGTACTAGGAGGGTGCAATTGACAAACTCTATCACCAAAACTGATACTGTAAAAGTAGTAAAAGAGAAAATCAAAGTTTGCTATCAAAATATTGATTTTGTTACTTTTACTTCTAAAGGAAAAATTACTTATACCGAAGGTAAAGAGCAAGTTACAGCCAACTTTAACCTAAGAATGCGAAAAGACAGCATTATTTGGTTGTCGGGTTTTATAATGGGCATTGAAGGTGCAAGATGTTTAATCACCAGAGATTCTATTTTTGTATTGGATAAAATCAACAAAAGCTATATCAAATATGGCATGAAATCGCTTGGAGAAAAAACAGGTTTAGATTTGAATATTACCCTTTTGCAGAATTTTTTCATTGGCAATCAAATACTTAAAGAATCAAATACTTGTAAAATTACACAAGATTCCTCTCAGTTTTTTATTTCAGACCAAGTAACAGATATTGCTTTTGATTCTAAAATAAACAGAAGCAATTGCAAGCAAGCTTCTTTTAAAGCAAGCAGTAGTTTTAGAGGTCAGATAGAATCATTATATGCTGAATTTAAGCCATTAGAGCAGTTTTTGTTTGGAAATCTTACAATTTTAAAGATAACTTTGTTTTCGCAAGAAGGACCCAAACATATTGAAGCTGTGTTTAATCATAACAAAACAGAACTGAATGATAAAACGGTGAAATATCCTTTCAATATTCCTGATAGATATGTTCAAAGAAAATAAGTTTTTAGTTTTATTTCTATTTTTTACTATTTCCTTTTTTTATGGTGTGGATAGCTATGCACAAAAATCAAGAGCAGAACTTGAGCGTGAGAAAAAAGAAAACTTAAAAAAAATTGAAGAAGCCAACCGGATTTTAGAAGAAACTAAAACCAAGAAAACCAACACTATTGGTGAGTTAAATGCCATTGACTCAAGAATTAAAACCAGTGAAAAGCAACTTTCATTAATCAATGATGAATTGCAATTGCTTGATAGAGAAATTGTTGGCATTGAAAAAGAAATGAACAGTTTGCAAGTGAATTTACAAGCTCTTAAAAAAGAATACGCCTCTATGGTGTATGCAGCTGCAAAAGCAAACAGAGGTTACGACAGGCTTACCTACATTTTTGCATCCTCCACTTTTCATGAATTGGTAATGAGAATCAAGTACATGAGTCAATATTCTCAAGCACGACGTGATCAAATTTCTCACATTATAAATGTTTCAGCTGAATTAAAGCAAAGAACATTGGCTATTCAATACAAAAAATCACAAAAGCAAGGCTTAAAAAGGGTAGAACAAAGTGAAAATCACAATTTGCACCACTTAAGAACCAAACAATCAGAGGTTGTAAAAGAATTGAGCAAGAAAGAACGCCAAATTCAAGACGATATTGAAAGCAACAAAAGAGCATTGAGAAGGCTAGAAAACTTAATTGCCGACATGGTAAGGCGTGAAATTGAGAGAAGTAGAAATGCAGCCAACAAATCGGATAGTAAAACTGATAGAATAGCACTTACGCCAGAAGGGGTGGCACTCTCTGCAAATTTTGCTGAAAATAGAGCTCGATTGCCTTGGCCAGTGAAACATGGTTTTATTTCTCAAGTATTTGGTCGTCAGCCACATCCAGTATTAAAAGGGGTGATGGTAGAAAACCTTGGTATTGATATTCAAACAAATAATAAAGAATTAGTAACTGCCGTATTTAAGGGTAAGGTAACTGCTGTGGCATCGGTGCCAGGCATGGGCAATGTGGTCATGATTCAGCATGGGGAATATTTTACAGTGTATGCCAAATTGAGGTCGGTAAATGTAAAAGAAGGCCAGAAAATAAATGCCAAAGATGTGATTGGCACAGTTTCGTCGGATAAAGATGATGTTTCGGAATTGCAGTTTCAAATCTGGAAAAATTCTGAAAAAATGGATCCAGAAAATTGGCTGCTATCTAAGTGACAGGTGATAAGTGAGAGGTGACAAGTGAAAGTTGAGAGGTGAAAGGTGACAAGTGAAAGGTGCCAAGTGAACGGTGACAAGTGAGAGGTGACGAGTGAAAGGTTAAAAGTTGTTAATCCATTTATCTTAACCTTAAACCTTAAACTTTTAACTTTAAACATCATTTCTCTTCCGTCTAAAATCTAAAGTCTAAAATCTAATAAGAATAAAAATATGAAATTACAACAATTTAAAGAACTTGTAGAAGAAGCTGGCTTAGTTGCTGAAATTATACCTGCTGAGGAAACTAAATCTACTGACGTGCTATTGGTAAGGGTAGGAAGTGTTGATCACACTGAAGAAAACCCAGATGAAAGAGAATGGCAATTGGAGATTTCTATTGTGCCAATGTTTGGTGAGGAGCTAGAAAACAATTCATTAGTGCAGTTTTTCTCTTGCCTTCATCCGGAAGTATCCAAAGAAACCGCAGGTACCATTTACGAAGTTTTGGGTAATTTTAACACACAAGTTCCATTAGGTGCTTTTGGATATGTACAAGCTCAAAATGTATTGTATTATCTTCATTCTCAGTTAGTTCACAAAGAAGATGATTTTAAAGATACACTTTCAGAATTGGTTTGGTTAATTGTATTTATTCTTACTCGCTACAGCGATGTGCCTTTGGCTGCTGCATCTGGCAAATATGATACGAATGCTATTTTGAAAGAAATTGGGTTGTAAAATTTATGAAAAAACTAGTCCTTTTTGCCTCTGGCTCAGGCTCTAATGTAGAAAATATTGCCAATTATTTTAGCTCTAATTCTGAGGTTGAAATAGTGGAAGTTTTCACTAATAATCCAAACGCTTTTGTAATTAACAGATGTGAAAACTTAGGCATTCCTTGTACTGTTTTTACTAGAGATGAATTTGTAAACAGCGATATTGTTTTAAATAAATTACTTAATCTAGCACCTGATTTAATTGTGTTGGCTGGCTTTTTATGGAAAGTACCTTCAAATTTGGTGAGTAATTTTCCAAATAAAATTATCAATATTCACCCAGCTTTATTGCCAAAATTTGGTGGCAAAGGAATGTACGGTGATAATGTGCATAAAGCAGTGGTAGAAGCCAAAGAATCAAAATCAGGCATTACCATTCATTATGTAAATGAACATTATGATGAAGGTGCCCCCATTTTTCAAGCAGAAATACCTGTTTTAGAAACAGATACGCATGTAGAGGTAGCAAAAAAAGTACATGCTCTAGAATACGAACATTTCCCTAAAGTGATAGAAAAACTATTATTTGGAAATTAAAAAATCATACTCTTCAACATTCTAAAATCAACTAAATTATCGTCAAGCACTTCCATGGTGGCTTGTTCGTAAAAGTCTATTCTTTCGTCTAATTTTTGTCTTACAAACTGTAGTATTTCATCTTTGCTTTTTCCAGCTAGCATAGGGCGATGGGTATTGTTTGATTTTGCCAATCGCTCAGCCACAATTTCAGGATGGATATTTAAGAAAACTGTATGCCCAGTTTCATTCATAAACTCCATATTATCAAAAAAACATGGAGTGCCACCACCAGTTGCTACCAAAGTATTTTCTAGTTTTGAAACTTCATGTAATGCTTCTTTTTCTAATTGTCTAAAACCAATTTCACCTTGTAAGTCAAATATTTGCGCAATAGTTTTGCCTGCTTTTTTTTCAATATAAATATCCAAATCCACAAAATCATATTCTAAGACTTGTGCAAATTTTTTTCCAAAGGTACTTTTTCCAGCACCTGTAATGCCAACTAAGTAAACAATCATGTGGTGTGAAATGGGTTTATATTGATTTGAATTATTTAGAACTTGTTTTTGATTTTATAAATTCAAAAACAATTGGTAATACAGAAATAGCAATAATGGCTAAAATTACTTTTTCAAAGTTTTCTTTTACAATAGGAATTTCTCCTAAAAAGAAACCAGCCAAAGTAAGTCCAAGTACCCAAACTGCACCACCCACTACGTTGTACGACACAAAAGTTTTATAGTTCATTTTGCCAACTCCCGCTACAAATGGAGCAAAAGTTCTCACAATGGGTACAAATCTTGCCAAGATGATGGTTTTTGGACCATGTTTTTCAAAAAACTCATGTGTTTTTCTTAAATGCTCAGGTTTTACTATCTCTTTTCCAAATATTTTTGTTTTTAAGGCTTGTTCACCAAAATACCTGCCTATGAAATAATTCACAAAATCTCCCAAGAAAGCTGCAATAAATAATAGAATTAAAAGCAAAGCTATGTTCAAATCACCTTTGGCGGCAAACATCCCAGCTGCAAAAAGAAGAGAATCTCCTGGTAAAAAAGGCATAATAATGAGCCCCGTTTCTACAAAAATAATGGCGAATAAAATAAGATAAGTAAGTGATTGATAGTTTTGTATCATATCTCCCAATACATCATCTAAGTGTAAGAAAAAGTGTAAAAGTTCTTTGATGGTTTCCATTTTTAATTGTTTATAAATTTAATTTTGCTTTTATTTTTAGTATTTCTATTTCGTTCAGACCTGTAATTTTGCAAATTATTGGCATGTCAAGATTGTTTTTTAAACTTTCTTCCACTACTTTTTCTAACCCAATTTCCACTCCTTTGTCAAATCCTTTGTCATAACTATCTCCAACAGCGGTGGCAAGCACACTACTCTCTATTCGTCTATTTTCCATAAATTTGCGATAGGAGCTTTTCTCATTTTCAGACATTTTCTCATATTGCATTTTTTTTCTTGCCTTTTCAAGACCTTTTGCTTTAAAACTGGCAGGAATTTCAGAATTTTTTAAGAAATAAATCCATTCGTCTAAAGTGTCTTTGGCAACATCATCAAAGTTATTAACCTTTAATAAGTAATATTTTGGAAATATATCTTTAATATGTTCAATTCCAAAAGTATTTTTTTGTTTTATACTTGGTTGAAGAATATCTCCATTGTGCTTACCAATAAAATTGCCGTTGTATTCATAAATATAGTCATTGCCTTGCCCTAAATTAAAATAAGCAATATTGATTGCAATTACTTTTTTAACATTTGAATAGGATTGACCCTCACTAATATAATCGGTAATTACTTTAGAAACACCATAAAGCATTCTGTGAAAATAATCAACTTCTGGTTCATTTTGGATTTCAACAATAATTAATTCCTCAGTCTGAAGTTCGGCTAAAATATCTACTCTGTTATATTTATCTTCAAAATCATCTTTATTGCTTTCACTTTCTAAAATCTTGATAATCTTTAATTCATAGCCAAGTAATTCGGTTAAAAATCCCTCCAAAATATCAAAATTTGCTTTTTGACAAAGAAGTTTTTTAATAGCCCAATCAAATCGAACGAATTTTTTCTTGATTACCATCTTTAAGTGATTGCTTTTAAAACTGATAATTTTTTACTGTATCAATGTAAATTTTTACATGATCAGGATTGGTATCTGGGTACAAACCATGTCCTAAATTGGCTATATAGCCTTGTGAACCAAATACTTGTAGCATTTCAATGGTTTGTTTTTTAATTTTTTCTGGAGATGCATACAAAGCACAAGGGTCAAGATTGCCTTGCAATACTTTATTTGGCATCAATGCCCTAGATTCTGCAATATCCATGTTCCAATCTAAACCAACAGTGTTACAATTGGTTGAATTTAAAGCTTTTCTAGCAAAAAACGCCCCTTTTGCAAACACCGTTTTAGGCACTTCATTTATGGCATCACATATTTCATTGATATATTTCAAAGAAAATTCTTCGTATTCTTTTGGCCCTAAAATTCCTGCCCAAGAATCAAAAATCTGAATCATATCTGCCCCCACCGCAATTTGTGCTTTTAAATAAGCAATAGTGGTTTGGGTAATTTTGTGCAATAATTTATGCGATGCTTCAGGATGATTGTATAACCAAAACTTAGCTTTTGAAAAAGTTTTAGAGCCAGAGCCCTCAATCATGTAGGCAAAAATGGTCCAAGGAGCACCAGCAAAACCAATCAACGGTACTCTGCCAGCTAAGCCACTTTTGGTAAGTTTTATGGCATCCAATACATAATTCAAATGCTCATAAGGGTCTGCAATAAGCAGATTATCAATGTCTTTTTCAGAAATAACAGGATTAGGAAAAATAGGTCCTTTGCTTTCCACCATGTCGTATTTGCAACCCATGGCTTCGGGTATCACCAAGATATCAGAAAAAATAATGGCAGCATCTACTCCCAAAATATCCACCGGTTGAATGGTAACTTCAGCCGCAGCTTCAGGGTTTTTTATCAAACCTTCAAATGAGCCACATTTTGCTCTCACTTCTCGGTATTCTGGTAAAATTCTGCCTGCCTGACGCATCAGCCAAATGGGTGTTCTCTCAGCTTTTTCGCCTCGTGCAACACGTAGTATTAAGTCATTTTGTAATTGCATGTGGCAAATATAAGTTTATATTTCGTAATTTTCTAAGCATCTTTTTTTAAACAATTATTCAAAAATATTTCATTAAAGTGCTGGTTTGGGTTTAAATAAATTTTAAAATACAGCTTTCTAAAAACAAAAAAATAGTATATTTGAAATTGCTTTAAGCATTTTAGCACTTTATGATAGCATATATAGACGGAAAACTCACTCACAAAGACCCTACTTCGGTAATTATTGAAGCAAATGGTGTAGGGTATTTAATAAAAATTTCACTTAATACTTTTGGTAAAATTCAGGAAGGAGAGAGATGTAAGTTGCTCACTGTGTTGCATATAAAAGAAGATGCGCATACTTTGTATGGTTTTTTTGATGGCGAAGAAAAACGATTGTTTAATTTACTTACAAGTATTTCTGGCATTGGGCCAAGTATAGCTCTTATGGCTTTGTCATCTATTTTGCCATCCGATTTGGAATATGCTATTGCCAATGAAGACGTAAAACAAATTCAGATGATAAAAGGAGTAGGAATTAAAACTGCTCAAAGAATTGTGTTAGAACTTAAAGATAAAATTAAGAAAGACAGTACAGGTGCTGTACCTGGCGCTACTTTAAGCAACAGTTTATACAATACTACACGAAATGAAGCGTTAACTGCATTACAAACACTTGGTATTGATAAAAAGATTGCAGAAAAATCTGTTGATACTTTATTAAAATTAAATCCTTCTATTACTTTAGAAGATTTGATTAGAAGAGCGTTAAAGACATCTTAATTAATTGATTTTAAATCCGTTTTGTTTTTCAATAATAAACACATATTTTCTTTTTTAGCTATTTCTGTTTCCTGTTTGGCGGTTTTGGCTTTTAGCAAACCTACAGCAAGGTTTGGGGTAAACAATGCTACACTTTTTCAGGCAGATAGTGGCAAAACCACCAAAAAACCAAGAAAAAAAACAGCCAAACCTACTTTTAAAGCCAACGACCGCAGAGGCGACCACTACAGCGACGAGCAAAGTAAATCTCCATTGCAACTGAAAGATCCTTCTAACATTAAGAAAAACACCGAATTTGGCGACGATTCTGGAAGCACCTATCATGTAACTGAAACAGTGGCCGACCAACCTTTGAGAAATCCTTCAGAAATGACTTTTGAAGAATATCAAAAATATCGCCAAGAAGAAGCACGCAAAGATTACTGGAAAGAGAAAGCCAGCGGTGGCAACAACAAAAAGAAAGACCCTCTTGGTGCCAATAGCAGATTGATTCCGCCTATTGTAATGAACCCAACATTGGACAGAATTTTTGGTGGTAACACCGTGGATATTAAACCAAATGGTCAGGTAATGCTTGATTTTGGTGGTCAGTATCAGCGAATTGATAACCCTAATGTGCCAGTGAGGTTGCAAAGAATGAGTCAGTTCAATTTTAACCAAACCATACAATTTAATGTGCAAGGAAAAATTGGGGAAAAGATGAAAGTAGGGATGAACTGGGATACCAAAGCTCAGTTTGATTTTGAAAACAATCTTAAACTCGATTTTAATGGAATGGATTATGAAATCATTAAAAAAATAGATGCAGGTAATATTTCATTCCCCCTTAATACTCAGCTGATTCAAGGTTCGCAGAATCTTTTTGGTGCCAGGGTAGATATGCAATTTGGTAAACTAAGAGTAGGTTTATTGGCGGCCAACCAAAGAGGTAAAAGTGACCAATTGGTGATTCAGAATGGGGCTCAAAACAAAGAAATTGAAATTAGAGCCGATGCCTACGAAGACAATAAACATTATTTTTTAGGTCAATTTTTTAGAAATAACTACGAGCGTGCATTAAGTAATTTACCTAATATTCAATCTGGCGTAAACATTACAAGGGTGGAGGTATTTGTTACCAATCGTACACAAACCACCGACAATACTAGAAACATAGTGGCACTGATGGACTTAGGGGAAAATAACCCTTATGATTCTATTGATGTAAAGAAAAACAATTTTCAAGCTTTTGAAGATAACAATGCAAATGATTTGTATGAAAATGCAACAAAAAATCCAAATTTAAGAAATATTGACCTCACCGGTAGCACTCTCGAAAGCATGGGAATTGAGAAAGTAGCTGGTTATGAGGTAGTGAAAACAGCCAAAAAATTAGTAGAGGGGAAAGATTATACAGTAAACAAAGCTTTAGGATATATCTCACTTACATCACAACTCAGAAATGATGATGTATTGGCTGTGTCTTATGAATATACTGTAAACTCAACCACCTCATCAGGTGCTAAAACGGTGGGAGAATTACAAGATGTGTATGGGGGTAACTCAGATGGAAGTCAGGTAATTATCTTAAAATTACTTCGCCCAACCACCATTCGTACAGATTTGCCAATGTGGAATTTGCAAATGAAAAACGTGTACAACATCAATCAATCAAATGTAAATAGAAGAAATTTTCAGCTAAGAGTAATTTATAAAGATGATGCCTCTGGGGTAGATAACCCAAGTATTCACGAAGGTGCTAAAATGGCCAATAAACCTTTGCTTCAAATATTTAATTTAGATAATCTCAATCAAAATAATGACCCACAACCAGATGGTAATTTTGACTTTTTACAAGCAAGAACCATTGACTCGGCATCTGGTAGGGTTTATTTCCCTTATTTAGAACCATTTGGCAAGCACCTTGCTGAACAGTTTGACCCAGAAAAAGAACCTCAATTGATTGAAAAATACGCTTTTAAAGAAATTTATACCCGTACCAAAAGTGATTTATTAAACTTTGCCTCAAAAAACAAATTTTTCTTAAGAGTGGCTTCTGCTACTTCTACCTCTAGTGATATTCAATTGCCTGGTTTAAATATTGCCAAAGGTTCGGTAAGAGTAACAGCTGGTTCCACCCCACTTACCGAAGGAGTTGATTATACCGTAAATTATGACCAAGGTAGAATTTCTATCATCAATCAAGGGGCTTTTGCTTCTGGCAGACAAATTGTTATCAATTATGAAAAAGCTGATTTATTTAGCTTTAGACAAAAATCACTTACCGGAATTAGATTAGATTATAAATACAATAAAGACATCAATTTGGGGGCTACCATGTTGCACCTCAACGAAAGACCTCTCATTACTCGTGTAAGTATTGGCGATGAACCAGTGAGCAATACTTTAATAGGTTTAGATGCCACTTACTCAAGAGAATCTAGAATTTTAACTAAAATTATAGACAAATTACCTTTAATTAGCACTAGCAAACCTTCTAATGTTTCTTTTCAGGGTGAGTATGCAGCATTTATTCCTGGTAGTTCTAAAATTTCTAAAGGAAATGCCTACATTGATGATTTTGAAGGTGCTGAAAATCCTTTCGATCTTACTCGTTCGCCTCTTCGTTGGAAAATTGGTTCTACACCAAGCACTTTGATGAATAGTGATAAATCTACTTTAACATTTTCTTACAATAGAGCCAAAATGGCTTGGTTCAATATTGACAACGTATTTTATACTGATGGCTCAAGTAATAAACCATCTAATGTAACTAGCGAAGATATTAAATATCATTACGTTAGGGCTGTGTTGCCTCAAGAAATTTATCCTAACAGGTCTCGTCAGCAGGCACAACTTAACGAACCCATTTTAGACATCAACTTTTATCCTTCAGAAAGAGGGCCTTATAATTACAATCCAAATTTAAAAGACGACGGTACATTAAATATAGATCCTAAACAATCTTATGCAGCCATTACCAGAAGCATAAGCACTGATACTGACTTTGATAATGCCAATATTCAATACATTGAATTTTGGTTAATGGATCCATTCTTAAAAGGAAAATACGGTGGAATTCCGGTGAAAAAGAAAAATGGAACAGGTGATTCATTAATTGTGAATAATACTGGGGGTAAATTGTATTTTGATTTAGGAAGTATTTCTGAAGATGTGTTGAAAGATGCAAAACAATCTTTTGAAAATGGCTTGCCTGTTTTAGACCCCAACCAATTTGAAAAAACAGACTGGGGACATGTGCCAGCTCAAAACTATATCAACGATGCATTTGTAACAGGAGATGGTGCTAGAGCCAAACAAGATGTGGGTTTAGATGGTTTAAGTAACAGTGAAGAAACAGGATTTTTTAATTCTCAATTCACCAATTTGTCTCCTTCAGCCAAAGCTATTGTAGAAAAAGACCCATCAGCAGATGATTTTGTGCATTATCTAGACCCTAAAAATACAGATAATGGACTAAAAATTATTGATAGATACAAAAATTGGAACGGTACTGAAAACAACTCTCCCGAAAGTTCAACTGCAGCTTATACTTTATCATCAACTAATACTCCTGATAATGAAGATTTAAACCAAAACAATACCATCAATGATTTGGAGCAATATTATGAGTATGAAGTAGATATTCGCCCAGACCAATTAAGGGTACCGAATAAATATATTGTGGCAAAGGTGAATAATACCATCAATGGCGATACTGTTTCTTGGTACCAATTTAGAATTCCTATTCGTGACCCAAATGCCAAAAACGTGGGTGGAATTACTGATTATAAGTCTATTAGATTTATGAGAATGTACATGACAGGCTGGGAACAACCTGTGGCTTTAAGGTTTGCCCAACTACAAATGGTGGCAGCGCAGTGGAGGGCTTACGAACCAGCTTCAGATTTGAACGAAAAAACAGCCGAAATTATTCCTGAGCCTGTGAACACGGGTTACTCAGTTTCTACAGTAAATATTGAAGAAAACGGACAAGGCAGCTCACAAACAAGTCCTTATGTGGTACCACCTGGCTTTGTGAGAGACAGAGACAATACCTCAAATGTGACCCGATTACTTAACGAGCAATCTTTAAGAATGTGTGTAGATAATTTAGCAGACGGAAGAGCAAGGGCTGTGTTTAAAAATACCAATTTCAATTTTGTGAATTACGGTCGTTTGCAAATGTTTATGCATGCCGAAAGCCAAACCATTGACCCTAATGATACTACTAAAACGCTAGTTGCTTTTGTAAGAATTGGTACAGATTTTACCCAAAACTATTACGAAATAGAAATACCGCTAAAATATTCCCGAAATCCTACCAATGACCCGAATGAAATTTGGCCTACTGCCAACGAATTAGACATTTCATTTGATGCTATCAGTGGCACCAAAGCAGCCAGAAACAGGATTTTAGGTTACGACCAAAGAATTCCTTATACCCGTTTTGTAGAAGGAAGAAATGTAACCATTGTGGGAAATCCAGACTTTAGTTCGGCACAGGTAATTATGTTGGGGGTGAAAAATCCACTGTCGCAAGAGGCAAAACCGTATTCTGCTTGTGTATGGATGAATGAATTAAGGGTGTCTGATTTCCAAAATCAAACCAGTAATGCCGCCATAGGAAGGCTAAATACCAAACTTGCAGATTTTGCCAATGTAACTGCATCTGGTAAATACATGGGCATTGGTTTTGGTAACTTAGAACAAAAAATATCTCAAAGAAATCTAAATCAACAAATTGATTATGGAATTCAGACCAATGTGCAACTAGATAAATTTTTGCCAGAAAAAGCAGGTATCAGAATTCCGTTATTTGTTAGTTATGATAGAAGTGTTTCTACACCCAAATATGACCCCAAAAATCCTGATGTTACCCTCGATGCCTCTTTAAGTGCCATAGAAAATCCTGTGGCAAGGGAAGCCATGAGAAATAAATTGATAGACCAAAGCACCAGAAAAAGTATCAACGTAACCAATTTATCAAAAGTAAAAACGGGTAAAACCACCAAAAGCCATCTTTACGATGTAGAAAACTTAAGCCTGAGAGCAGGTTATTCTGAAGCATTAAGAACCAATTTAACTTTGGCAGAATACCGTACCATTCAGTACAATGGTGGTTTAACATACAATTACACAGGCAGTCCTAAAAATATTGAACCATTGAAAAAGGTGAAGTTTTTATCCAATCCTTATTTGAAATTAATAAAAGAAGTCAATTTTACTCCTTTGCCAAGTAACTTATCTTTCACGGCTGATTTAAAAAGAAACTTCCAGAAAACCCAAAACAGAAATTCAAATCTAGACACAGTAGGTATCTTGCCTCAGTACATGAAAACCTTTAATTTCGACAGGATTTATGCTGTAAACTGGGGCATAACCAAATCATTGTCTTTAAATTATAACGCAACTGCTTATTCATTAATTGATGAACCAGCTGGTGAAATTAATACAAAAGAAAACAAAGAAGCTGTAGTAGAAGGTATAAAACAATTTGGACGTTTGAAAAATTACGACCAAACCGCAGCCCTGAATTACAAATTGCCAATAGACAAATTCCCACTTACAGATTGGATAAGTGCAGAAACAAGGTATTCTGCCAAATATGGTTGGACGGCAGGTTCGCTTAAAACTGCTGCTCAGCTGGGTAACAATGTTCAAAATCAAAGAGATATCAGCATCAATGGTAAAATAGATTTAATAAAGCTTTACAATAAAGTGAAGTTCTTAAAATCAATCAATAATCCACAGCCAAAACCAAAACCATTGCCAAATGATACCACCAAACCAAAACCTGATTACAAGCTAGTTAAAGGATTTTTTAGAATGTTGATGACTGCCAGAAGTGTGAATTTTACCATTACCGAAGGCAGGGGAATTGCAGCACCTGGTTTTATGCCTAAAGCAAATATTGCGGGCATGGACCGAACAAGAGGTTATGCACCTGGTTGGGAGTTTGTGGCTGGTAGTCAAGATGTAAACCAGTTTTTGACCAGAGGAGTTACCAATAATTGGTTCAGTACAGATAGCACAGTCAACAGCCAAATTGCACAAGCCTATACACAATCATTTAAAGCCCAAACCCAATTAGAGCCGTTTAAAGAATTTAAAATACAAGTTTCTGCCCAAAGAGACCGTACTGCCAAATACAGTGAAACCTTTAGGTATGACCAATTTACCAAAGAGTTTAATAGTTTATCTCCTGTGAGGTCGGGTACATTTAGTATTTCATTTATTGCAGTAAACACCTCTTTTGTAAGAGATAATAAAGACAATTCTTCACCTACTTTTTTAAAGTTTAAAGAAAACATCAATACCATTTACGACCGCTTGCAGGTCAACAATAAAAGCGCAACAAACAGATTCGATTCCACCTCGCAAGATGTTATTATTCCAGCATTTTTGGCGGCCTATTCTGGCAAAAGTGCCAATAGTGCCAGTCTTTCGGCATTTCCTACCATCCCACTTCCCAACTGGAATGTAACTTATGCAGGCCTTGCCCAATACGCCGTGGTGAAGAAAAGATTTTCATCTTTTACTCTTAATCATGCTTATACCTCTACTTACAATGTGGGTAGCTATACCAATTCTGCCCTTTATACCAGCGATTTAATCAATTTAAACAACAGTGAACTAGATTATGCCATGCCTACCATGGCAACCAATAACAGATATACTTCAAAATATATTATTCCAAATGTAATTATTAGAGAAGCATTTAGTCCATTATTGGGAATTAACTTCAAGACCAAGAAAAACTTTACAGGAAAAATAGAATACAAAAAATCGAGAGATGTGAGCTTGAGTGTTGCAAATGCCCAAGTTACAGAAATGAAAAATGCAGAATTGGTGCTTGGTTTTGGGATTGTAAAAAGTGGCTTACAATTGCCAATTAAAATAAAAGGAGAGCCAATGGCACCTCTTAAAAACGATGTTACCTTCCGTTTTGATGTAAGATTTACAGATAGTAAACAGGTGCTGCGAAAACTAGAGGGAATCAACACTGTAACCCAAGGCAATATTTTGGTTTCAATCAAACCCAATATCAATTACATGGTGAACCAAAGATTGAACCTACAAATCTATTACGACCAAACCATCAACACCCCAAGAGTATCCACCTCATTTAAAAGAATTACCACCCTTTTTGGTATTCAGCTAAGGTTTAACCTGTCGTAGGGGTTTTTGCTAAGCAAAATTTTGCTCCATAATTAACAAAATATTCTACTTTAAGCCGTCCGAACTTCGGAAAACTTGAAGCAGTTTTACTTCTAGAAATCAAGAGGAAAAACTAATTAATAATGCTATCAATGAACCAATAATGAATATTTTTTTATATTTGTGGAGTTGCGTATAAACGCTAAGGAGATTGACGCAATCGTAAGTATAAATGTTACTGACAAATTCAAATAGACATCGCAAACAAAACTTAGAATGAAGAAAACTTTTAAAATTATCTTTTTAGCTATCATTTTAATAATTATAGGTTTATCTATTACATATTATTTACAAGTTGGACGTTATATTGTAAGTTGCCAAGCATTTAATAAAGAACATTTTGAGTGGTTACCATATCATAGAAACGATACTTTAATTTTCAAATCGACAGACAATAAAACTAGAAAATATATAGTTAAAAAATTCAAAGCATATTCAACTGATTATTACAATTCTAGACAGAAGTGCGGTTGTTGCGAAGAAAGAATAGAAGCTATTTTAGTTTATAAAAATGAATCAATCAAAATTAATCTTGAAAATTATAATAACAAAGAAAATTGTTTGGGTTCATTTTTAAGAGTTAATGGTGAGGAGTTTGACGAAAAAGGCATTAAACTAAAAAATGGACATATAAATGAAATAATTGTTGTTAAGGACAATTATAAATTTTATAGAAAGAAAGGACTTATAGAATTTTCATTAAACAACAAGAAATGGAAACTTGTAAAACGATTAGACTCAAATTTAGAAACTTATATCAAGGACTATTCATGTGTAGAATAGAAATTTGACATTTGTGAAAGAAGTTAAAAATCTGCCAGTAACGCCAAACTTACAAAGTGCATCTGCTGTTCGTGCTGTTCCAAATAGCTAATAATTAAAACGTTAGGGCTATTCGGTTTTTGCAAAACCGAATCTTTATCATCGGTTTTGTAAACCGTTATAAATCCCAACTATCCTGATTCTGTAGCAGAGGCTTGAGCGTATGGGACTCAGGATTTAAGAATGGAAAAGAGAATGGTCTCGGTAAAATTAACAAATCGGTCAAAAGTCTACAAGGCGTTTTCAGGACTGACTGGAAACTTTTTCTCTCGGTTGGTTTTTTACCAACCGAAATTTTGGTGTGAAGAAAGATGTAAATGATGAAGAAAGTTTGTTTGTAATTGTTTAGTAACAAGCAGTTTAAAGTCTTGTGAGGATAACAGCTTTGATTGATAAATAGACCTTAGAACCTTTCTCCAAAATCTTTTAGCTAGCAAAGTTTAAAATACAAGCCATCAAAACTCGTTTTGATAGGATATTTAATAAATGTATTTTAAATTGCTTTACAATTCAAAAATAAAAACCAAATGGCTCCAAAACAACCAAACAAATTCATGCAATTTATGGGAATAGGCATGCAAATGATGGCTACCATACTTGCAGGGGCATTTTTGGGCCAGTATTTAGATAAATCTCAACATACTCCTTCGCCTTATTACACAATTCTTTGTATGTTTGTAGGCTTATCGGCTTCGTTTTACTTGTTTTTCAAACAAATTACAAATCTTAATAATGACTAAAAATATTTCAGGAGATATCTCAAAAGACTTTTTTAAAAAACTACTTTATATAGGTGCCGCTTTTTGTTGGTTATACATAACGCTATATTTTATTCCATCTACCCATTCTTGGATTGATGTCTGGATTTTTCTTACTTTAATATATGCCATTGCTATCTCTTTGGTGGCATTTTACTTCCACAAAAAAGGATTTGAAAGCAAAGATCCACAAGATGGATATAACTATACCATGCTTACAACTACGGTGAGGTTGTTTGCAAGCATAGGATTTTTGGCAATTTACTTTGTAATAGTGAAAAAAAATCTTGAAATATTTATATCTAATTTTTTTATTCTTTATTTTGTCTTTACTCTTTTTGAAATTAAAACCTTTATGTATAACTTGCGAGCTCATTCAAAAAAAGAGCAAGAAGAAAATGGATCAAAAAACTACTAGCGTGTTCTCATTTGTAAAATTTTTCATACTATCAATATTCGTATTCGGTTTAACTTTCCAGTCACAAGCTAACGAAAACGCTCATGCTGCAGATTCAGCAAAATTTGACCCTGCTACCATGATTATGCACCATATTTCTGATGCACACGATTGGCACATTGCTACCATTGGTCATACGCATATTACCATTCCTTTGCCTGTAATTTTATATTACAAAATAGACAACAGAACAGGTTTTACAGTTTTTCTTTCTTCAAATTTTCATACTTCTGGTATTGATGATGATGGCGAATTGGTTGATGGACTTGATGTAGAAGGTTTCAGACTTGACCACCACGATCATATTTATTATGAAAAAGATGGCAAACCATATCATGAAGCTAAAATTTATGATTTTTCTATTACTAAAAATGTAGCTTCAATTTTGCTTTCAGCAATTTTATTATTAACTGTATTTCTTTCAGTAGCTGCTGGCTATAAGAAAAACAAAGGCAAAGCACCAAAAGGTATTCAATCATTCTTTGAACCTTTAATTGTATTTATCAGAGATGAAATTGCAGTTCCTAATATTGGCGAGAAAAAATACATGTTCTTTATGCCTTATTTACTTACTGTATTTTTCTTTATTTGGTTTAATAATTTATTAGGTTTAGTACCAACAGGAGCTAATGTTACAGGAAATATTTCTGTAACAATGACTTTGGCTGTGCTTACATTAATTATAACAAATGTTTTTGGCAACAAAGATTATTGGATGCACATTTTATGGACACCAGGTGTGCCATTGCCATTAAGAATTATTATTTTACCAGTTGAAATATTAGGTATTATCACTAAGCCATTTGCATTAATGATACGTTTATTTGCCAACATCACGGCAGGTCACTGTATTATTTTAAGTATTATGAGCTTTATTTTTATCTTTAAAAGTGTAGGTGTAGCAGCTGGTTCAGTACCATTTGCTTTAATAATGAACGTGATGGAATTTACAGTAGCCATTTTACAAGCGTACATCTTTACATTATTATCTGCATTGTTTATTGGCTCAGCAGTTGAAGAACATGAGCATCACCACGAAGAGCATCACAGCCATGATAAACCTTTGGCAGTAGCTCATCATTAATTAGCAAAAATTAAATCTATCTATAACAATTATTCACTTTAAATTATAACAAATGTTATCTTCAATGTTACTTGAAACAGCTGGAATCGTTGGAAACTTTTCTACTCTTGGTGCTGGTATTGGTGCTGGTGTTGCAGTATTAGGCGCAGGCTTAGGTATTGGTAAAATTGGCTCTTCAGCAATGGAGGCTATGGCTCGTCAACCAGAAGTAGCTGGTAAAGTTCAAACTGGTATGCTTATCGCTTCTGCTCTTATCGAGGGTGCTGCGCTATTTGCTATCGTTGTTGCGTTCCTTATCGGTACAGCGAAATAATATAAAAAGCCTTGAGGTTTTGTAATCTCAAGGCTTCTTTTATTATTAATTTCCGCTTCATTTGTTCTAGTTTATACCTAAATTCATTATGGAATTAATAACCCCTGCGCTTGGTTTGGTTGTCTGGACCACAATCACATTCTTGTTATTGTTGTTCTTATTAAAATCCTTTGCTTGGAAACCAATTTTACAAGCTTTAAAAGACAGAGAAAATACCATTGCTGATGCACTTTCTGCTGCTGAAAAAGCAAGAACTGAAATTGCAAAATTGCAATCTGATAACGAAAAATTACTTGCTGAAGCTAGAATTGAAAGAGATAAAATCTTGCACACTGCCACTACTACTGCCAATAGCATTGTAGAAGCAGCAAAATCTAAAGCTGAAGAAGAAGGAAGTCGCTTATTAGAACAAGCAAGAGAGGCTATTTCTCACCAAAAAAATGCTGCCATAACTGAGTTGAGAAACTCTGCAGCCGCACTTTCAATTGAAATTGCAGAAAAACTATTAAAGCATGAGTTAAAGAATACTGAAGCTCAAGCTGAATTAGTAAAATCATATATCAAAGAAAGTAAACTTAATTAGTAGTAATAATGTCTGATTTAAGGGTAGCTTCTAGATATGCAAAATCTTTTATTGACTTAGTTCAACCATTACATGGATTGGCTACTTTAGATGCTGATGTGCAATTGATTAGCACAGTATTTAAAGAAAATAAAGAGTTTGTTACGCTTATCAAGAGCCCTATTGTGAGGGGAGATAAGAAAATTGCTATATTTGATGCTATATTCAAAGGTAAGGTGAGTGATATTACACTTACTTTCTTTAAGTTAGTTTCAAAAAAACATAGGGAAGCGTCTTTACCACATATTGCAGAAGAAGTTCATCGTCAGATTAATGACATTAACAATATTCAAACTGCTGTTGTAAAAACTGCAAGCCCTATTTCTCAAGAGCTTAGAAATGAGTTTGTTTCTATAGTTGAAAAATTGACCAATAAAAAAGTAGAATTAACTGAAAAAGTTGATGAAACATTAATTGGAGGTTATGTTTTGTCATTAGGAGATAGACAATTAGACGAATCTATCAAAACTAAGCTTGGTAACATCAAATTGAAATTCAGTTCAAATCCGTATATTTCTAAATTATAGATATGTCAGTAGCTGTTAGACCCGATGAGGTTTCTGCGATACTAAGAGAGCAATTAGCAAATGTTAAAACTCAAGCCGAACTAGAAGAGGTAGGAACCGTTCTTCAAGTGGGTGATGGGGTTGCTCGTATTTATGGTCTTACCAAAGTACAATCAGGAGAGTTATTAGAATTCCAAAGTGGTACGCAAGCACTTGCGTTAAACTTAGAAGAAGATAACGTAGGGGTGGTAATTTTAGGTGAGGCTTCAAATGTTAAAGAAGGCGATGTTGTAAAAAGAACACGCAAAATTGCATCAGTACAAGTTGGCGAAGGATTACTTGGTCGTGTGGTGGATACTTTAGGGAATCCAATAGACGGTAAAGGCCCTGTTGCTGGTAAATTGTATGAAATGCCAATTGAAAGAAAAGCACCAGGTGTAATTTTTAGACAGCCTGTAAACGAACCAATGCAAACTGGTATTAAAGCAATTGATGCGATGATTCCAATTGGTCGTGGACAACGTGAGTTAATCATTGGTGACCGTCAAACTGGTAAAACTACTGTTGCGATTGATACAATTATCAATCAAAAAGAGTTTCATGGTAGAGGCGAAACTGTATTTTGTATATATGTAGCTATTGGTCAAAAAGCATCTACTGTAGCTCAAATTGTAAGTCAATTAGAGAAAGCTGGTGCTATGGCTTATACTGTAGTAGTAGCTGCAACAGCTTCTGATCCAGCTCCAATGCAATTTTATGCGCCATTTACGGGTGCTGCAATTGGAGAATTTTTCAGAGATTCAGGTAGACCAGCTTTAGTAATTTATGACGATTTATCGAAACAAGCAGTAGCTTATCGTGAAGTTTCATTGTTACTTCGTCGTCCTCCAGGACGTGAGGCTTACCCAGGTGATGTATTCTACTTGCATAGTCGTTTATTGGAAAGAGCTGCAAAAATCAACTCATCTGACAGTATTGCTGCTCAAATGAATGATTTACCAGATTCAATTAAACCAATTGTAAAAGGTGGTGGTTCATTAACTGCTCTTCCAATCATTGAAACACAAGCTGGTGACGTTTCTGCTTATATTCCTACCAACGTAATTTCAATTACTGATGGTCAGATATTCTTAGAAACTAACTTGTTCAACTCTGGTATCCGTCCTGCAATTAACGTTGGTATTTCTGTATCGCGTGTAGGTGGTAATGCTCAGATTAAATCAATGAAAAAAGTTGCAGGTACTTTAAAATTAGACCAAGCTCAATTCCGTGAATTGGAAGCTTTTGCTAAATTTGGTTCTGACTTAGATGCTTCAACTAAATTGGTAATTGAAAGAGGTAGAAGAAACCTTGAGATTTTGAAACAACCTCAGTTTTCTCCAGTTTCTGTTGAGCAACAAGTTGCTATCATTTACTTGGCTACTAATGGTTTATTGGACAGAGTGCCAGTAAATAAAGTGAAAGAATTTGAAAAAGATTTTGCTGCTGTGTTATCCGCATCACATGCTGATACACTAAAAAGTATTAAATCTGGAAAAATTGATGATTCAATTACTTCAGTTTTAAAACAAGTAGCAAAAGATCTTACTGCTAAATATTAAAATTTAATTTAAAATAAAGCCCAAAGTTTTCTTTGGGCTTCATTTGTACAAAATATGGCAAATTTAAAAGAAGTTAGAAATAGAATACAGTCAGTATCTTCTACTCAGCAAATCACAAAAGCTATGAAAATGGTTTCTGCGGCTAAGTTGAGACGTTCACAAGATGCTATAACACAGTTAAGACCGTATTCTCAAAAACTTTCAGCTATCATTTCTAATGTATCTGCTGAAAAAGATGATTCTTTTGAAAATGCTTTTGCCCAACAACGTGAAGTAAAAAGTGTACTTATTGTAGTAATTACTTCTGACAGAGGTTTGTGTGGTGCTTTTAATTCAAACGTAATTAAAGCAGCCAACTTACTGATAAATGACAAATACAAAGGATTTGCTGAACAAGGTAAATTGAAAATTGTAGCAATAGGGAAAAAAGGAGCTGAGTTTTTTACCAAAAGAAATTTTGATGTAAATACAACTTATCAAAACCTATTTCATACTTTAAATTTTGATTCAGTAAGAGCTGCTGCTGAGTATGCAATGAATGGATTTGTGGAGGGTGAGTTTGATAAAATTGAACTTATTTACAATGAATTTAAAAATGTTGCCACTCAAATTGTTAGAACTGAGCAATTTTTACCAATTAAAGAAAGTGCTGAAGTGAGTGCATCTACAACTGATGTTTCTTACATTTATGAACCTGATAAACAATATATTTTAGGTGAATTAATTCCTAAGTCTTTGAAAATTCAGTTTTATAAAGCAGTACTTGAGTCTAATGCTTCTGAACATGGTGCACGTATGTCGGCTATGGACAAAGCAACAGACAATGCTGGTGAATTAATTAAAAGCTTAAAACTTGTTTACAACAGATCTCGTCAAGCTGCAATTACGAAAGAAATTCTTGAAATTGTGGGTGGTGCAGAAGCATTGAATAACTAAGAAAATTTAATTTTCAAATATATAAAAAGGGGCTGTCTATTTATTTTAGACAGCCCCTTTTTTGTTTGTAGCACTTTGTATTTATTTGGATATTACTATCTTAACTATTTTATCTTCTTTATTAGTTTTAAGCTTAACAAAATATATACCATTATTAAGTTCAGAAACATCAATCGAACTGTTATATGAATTTGATTTGTAGTAGCTTTTACCTAAAATATCAATAATTTCTACACCTTCTATGCTGTTATTACAGTTGATAATTGAAATTGTATTTTTAGCAGGGTTAGGACTAACTGTTATTTCTGAATTAGAATTTTCTAATCCTGTAAGGAAATTAGCCACATTTACTGTTTTTGTGATAGAGTCCTTGCAAGCTCCTGTGCTTGTGGTAATCAATTTCACATCGTAATTTCCCATACTTGCATATACATTACTAGGATTTTGTACATTTCCTGTTGCATTATCACCAAAATTCCAGTTCCAGTTATTAATACCTACTCCAGTACCAGCAAAATTTTGTTTCCCAGGAGTGCCTAAGTCTTCAGAAACGGTAAAGTTCGGATTTAATTTTTCAACAGTTACATTTAACGCTAATGGTTTACTTTCAAACAATGAGTCAATATTAGTGATATAGAAAGTTGAATCATTTACACCTACATTTATATTTACACTTGCAACTGAATCTGCAATTAAATTTGATTGTTGCACATTTGTTTTGTAAAAATTAAAGTTACTTCCAGCAGATGGAGCAAGATTTGTTGAAGCTAATTTACATACTTTTACTGCATTGTGAGTAGGAGTAGGGCTTGTATATGCTATTTTAAATTGAGCATAAACAGAATCAGAAGCTGCTTGTAAGTCTGCTAAATCATCACCAACCACAAATGCAATAGCCACAATTTGTTCTTCATTAGGTTTTAAATTATAAACTGTTGCGCCATAAGTATAAGCAATATCATTTCCTAGACCAGCTACACCTGCGTTAGGGCGTGCTATGCCACTTGTTAATGCTTTGAATTTATCAGCATCAGAAAAACCATTTCCAGTATTAATGTTGGTTGGGTCTGCTACATTTGATTGGTCAAAGGCATAATAATTTACTTTTTGATTGGTTAACAATCTTAAACCGCCATAAGGTGCTAAATATTGACCACTATAAGCATAAGCTAATTTTCTAGTGGCGTCATAATCAGTTTTATTGGTTTCGTAATCTGCTACATCCTCATCTAAAAAATAGCCAACCCCAACAGAATCTAATTTGCTACCTGAAGTGTTTTTTACTCTTAATTCTAAAACAAAACTTTTGCTCAACACATCATTTTTCCAGAAATAACTTCTTTGTTTTATTTCTACTCCCACTTTGTTAGGATTATTTTCATCTGAAATAATGTTGGAAACCAATGTATCAAATCTATTATCACTAACTGGAGATAAATCACTTATTGCACTAAAATCTGTTTTGTATCCTGTTGTTCCTCTAGCTACACTTGATACTTTTGTAGAACTACTTGCAACCATTATACCTCCTTCATAAAGAAATGGATTAGAATCATACACCCAACCACCAGAATTTAGTTCATTTACTATTAAACCATTACTATACATAGAATAGTCAACTAGTCCAGTATTCAAATTCATTTTGCTAATTGGGAATTTAAAATAAAAATATTCATCTTCTTGATATTCACCATCTTCATAACTAATTTTAACATAAATAGAATCTGTAGCTTTATAAGAGTTGTTTAATTGAAATACAAATGGAGTTCCTGTATTATCAAAAGTAACATTTGTATTTAATCCTCCTATTACTAAAATAGTATCTAAGCCAACACCTTTACCATTTACGATGGTAGCTTTTATGTTTAAATTAGAAGTAGGTAAAAGTAAATTTCTAAATTCAAATGCTAAACTAAGTTTTTTATTGGCATCAAGAGCTGCTGAATAAGTGGTATATCTCACAGATTTAGTGGTGATACCTTTGAATGCTTGTTCCATGTTCATTCTCCCAGTACCATAATTGCCTAAACGTTCATTTTGAGCATTTTTTAAATCAATGTTGTCGCAAGTTGTTCTTAGTATTTCACCAATTTGTAATGCCGAATAACTTGGATATTTAAATCTTAATGCTGCTGCAGCTCCTGCTACCAAGGGTGCAGCAAAAGAAGATCCAGTACCATAGGTAGCATCAGTATAATTCAAAGTATTTACTCCGAATCCTGGTGCTACAAAATCTATTTTTTTATTATAATTTCCTTGAGGTATAGAATCATTTAAATATGAATATCCAATAGAATAAACATTGTCATAAGAAGCAGGATAAAACAACCAAGTTTTTTGATAATCACTTTGGTTTCCTCCACCAGCTGTAATTAACACATCATTATCTAAAACAGCCCAGTTTACTAATATTTGCTCAGCTTTTGAAGGATAAAAATTACCCCAAGAAAGGTTTACTACTTTAATTCCTAAATCTACTAGGTATTTTAAACCATCATAACCATAAGCAATACTTCCGCTACCGTTGGCTGCTACTTTGGTTTCTACATATTTGCAATTATAACCAGAGCCTACCATTAAAAAATTATTGTTGGCTCTTGCAGCCGCCATTCCAGCTACCATTACTCCATGTTGTTTTCCACCAATTCCTGCTTCAGGGTTGTTGTCATTATTACCAAAATCCCAACCTTGAAAATCATCTTTATAACCATTTCCATCATCATCTATACCATTGGTTCTTTTGTCATTATTATTAGCATCTAAACCCATTTCTCCAGGATTGTTATAAATATTTTGGGTTAAATCTAAATTGGTTCTATTGTCACCCATATCTACAATACCAACTACAGATGTGCTGTCGCCTCTATTTGCAGGGTCGTTCCAAGCTTCGTAAGCTTTAATATTTTTAAGATGCCAAGTATAACCAGTTAAAGAATCTGAATGTGGGTCATTTGTTTGATGCAGAGGAAATGCAACATATTTTGGCTCAGCAAATTGTACTAAATTACTGGCGTATAATTCATTAATCACATCTTCAATGGATTTATTCGAAGGAATTTTTATTTCTAAAATTGAGTTTAAATCAATTTCTGATTGTTTTGATTGTCTTGCATTTGGATTTGAAGAAGAAGTATATCCAAATCTATATTTAACTTCAGAAGCACCAGTTCTTGTAATTAAGCTATTTAATTGGCTATTTCCTGATCTAGCATTTGGGTTGTATGAAACACCTTTTTTAAGTTGTAAAACAACTGTTTGTGCCTGGTATTCATTTGGTTTAATTCCCTTTGGCATAAAGAATTTTTTATGCACTCGCTGTGCTTGCGTGTTTACTTGAAGCGCTAATGCAAAGCCCAAAAGTAAGGTAAGTTTTTTTATCATGACTGGTGTATATTTAGTTTTACTATTGTACAGTTCGTCAATTACGCTTATAAAAAAGTAATGTTACAAAATTAAGCGATAAATAATTGCACTTCTAGTTTGTCTATACAAGTATTAAGGTGTTGAGATAAAGATATTTCAGTTGTAGGGTGCACAAAATCTGGTAAAATTTCTACCAATGGCAACAAAGTGAAACGACGATTGATAATTTCTGGATGAGGAATTATTAAGGTTGGATGATGAATGATTTCTGCTCCTAAAAATAAAATATCAATATCTATCACTCTTGGTCCCCATTTTTCTTTTCTTATTCTACCTAGTTGTATTTCAATTGATTGACATATTTCTAAAATCTCCAAGGCAGGTTTTTGGGTAGAGAATACAAGTACTTGATTTAAAAAAATGGGTTGATTTTCCAATCCCCAAGCCGCAGTTTGATAAATGGAAGATTTTAGAATTGTGTTTGAAAAATGTTTTTGTAAGTTGTTTTCTGCCTTATTCAAATTTAAAACTCTATCTCCCTGATTTGTACCTAATAATACCACTAAATCTTTTGCTATCATGTTGCAAAAATAGTATTTTGATTGATTGTTTCTCAAATAATTGGGTTCAAATTCTCTCATTCGTGATATAATATTTATATTTGCTGAATTAACCTTAAATCAAGTCCTCATTATGTGGCAGTTTATAAAATATTTATTGGCTTCGTTATTGGCTTTGACTATCTTTTTTGTGGGTGGTATAGTGATTTTGATTGGAATTGCAAGTGCTACTAAAACTTCCCCTTCGGTACCAGACAATGCGGTATTGAAAATTAATTTAAACAAGCCTATTACCGAAGTTACTTACGAAGATCCACTTTCTGAACTTGGGCTTCCGTTTAGTAACGATAAAACTGCTTTAGGGCTAAACGACCTTAAAAAAGCAATTTCAGAAGCAAAAACTAATCCTAAAATCAAGGGTATTTATTTGGAAACCAGCTTGGTAAAAATTGGTTTTGCTACCTTAAAAGAACTAAGAGAATCATTGGTAGATTTTAGAAAATCAGGAAAATTTGTAGTGGCTTATGCTGAAATTTATTCTGAAGGTGCTTATTATTTGGCATCTGCTGCGGATGAAATTTATACTTGCCCAGAGGGTTTGGTAGAATTTAATGGAATAGGAAGCCAAGGTATGTTTTACAAAGGGTTATTGGAAAAATTAGAAGTAAAACCTGAAATTTTTAAAGTAGGTAAATACAAAAGTGCTATAGAACCATTTGTTTTAGACAAAATGAGTGATGCCAACCATGCACAATTAGATACTTTATTGAATGGAATTTATGATAATATGTTGGATGATATTTCATTATCAAGAGGAATAGAGGTGAAAAAGCTTGCCTTGATTTCAGATTCAATGTTGGTGCACAATGCTGATGATGCAGTGAAATACAAATTGATTTCTGCCAAATTATATCCTGACGAGGTGAAGGAAATCATAAGAAAAAAATTAAAATTGAAAGATAAAGAGCATAAAATCAATTTCTTGGCTTATGGAGATTTTGTTCAAACATTATCTACTCCTTCTAAATCAGGGGATAAAATAGCTGTAATTGTAGCAACTGGCGAAATTCGTTCTGGAAACAGCAAAGAAAGAAACATGATTCATTCCGACAATTTTATAGCTCAAATCAAAAAAGCCAAAGAAGATGCTGATGTAAAGGCAGTTGTGATTAGAATCAATTCACCTGGAGGTAGCTCTTTAGCATCGGACAATATGTGGAGAGAAATTGTAGAATTAAGAAAAACCAAACCTGTAATTGCTTCAATGTCAGACTATGCAGCTTCTGGAGGGTATTACATGGCAATGGGATGCGATAAAATTGTGGCCCAAGCCACTACCATTACTGGTTCAATTGGCGTTTTTGGTTTGTTTTTCAATTTTCAAGATTTGCTTAAAAACAAAGCTGGAATAACTGTTGATGGTCATTATACAGGAAAATTTTCTGACATTACATCTATGACCCGTCCTTTGACAGATTATGAGAGAAAAGCCATTCAAAAAGAAGTAGAAAGAACGTATGATGATTTTATTACCAAAGCTGCACAAGGTCGTAAAATGGAAAAAAGTAAAATTGCTCATATTGCACAAGGTAGAGTTTGGACAGGCAATCAGGCACTTAACAATGGCTTGGTGGATGCAATTGGTGGTTTAGAAACTGCTTTACAATTGGCTGCAAAACAAGCCAAAGTTACCAAATACGAAATCAAATATTTGCCGGAAGTAAAATCATATATGGAGGAAGTAATTGAATCTGTAGGTGGTAAAGATACTGAATCAAAAATTATTCAATCTGAATTAGGTGATTTGTATCCTTATTTCAGAAATTTGCAAAAAGTAAATGAATACAGAGGTATTCAATCGGTTTTGCCTTTTGAACTTGTTTATTAATAAGTTATAAGTGAGAGGTGATAAGTGATAGGTAAAAAAGTAAATTTGCAAAATTTCAACTTCAATATAGTTGGAAGACTTAATTCAAAAATTAAAATTCAAAATTAATAATTCATAAAGTAATAATGGCCACAGAAATTAGAAACAACTGGACCCGCCCTGAAATTGAATCAATTTATAATTTACCATTGATGGATTTAATGTACAAAGCTGCTACTGTGCATCGTGAATTTCACGAGGCAGGTGAAGTGCAAGTTTGTACATTATTGTCGGTAAAAACAGGTGGTTGCCCAGAAGATTGTGCTTATTGTCCGCAAGCAGCTCGTTACCACACTGATGTAAAAGTGCAAAAGTTAATGGAAGTTGACGAGGTAATAAATGCAGCCTTGAATGCAAAGGAAAGTGGAAGTACTCGTTTTTGTATGGGAGCAGCGTGGAGAGAAGTGCGTGATAATAAAGACTTTGACAAAGTATTGGACATGGTAAAGGGAGTAAATTCTATGGGAATGGAAGTTTGCTGCACCTTAGGAATGCTAACCGACGAACAAGCAACAAAACTAAAAGAAGCTGGTTTGTATGCTTATAATCATAATTTGGATACAAGTGAAGAGCATTATGAAGAAATTATTTCAACCAGAACTTATAACGACAGACTTGAAACACTTGAAAGTGTAAGAAATGCAAAAATTTCTGTCTGCTCAGGGGGAATTATTGGCATGGGAGAATCTCATAACGACAGAGTGGGGATGTTACTAACTCTTGCAACTTTGCCAGAACATCCTGAATCTGTGCCTGTAAATGCACTTGTTCCGGTAGAAGGTACACCTCTAGAAGACCAACCAAAAGTGCCGATTTGGGACATGGTAAGAATGATTGCCACTGCTAGATTAATAATGCCAAAAGCAATGGTACGTTTGTCGGCTGGTAGGGTAAGAATGACACAAGAAGAGCAGGCAATGTGCTTTATGGCAGGTGCAAACTCAATTTTTGCGGGAGACAAATTGCTTACCACTCCAAATCCTGAAGTAAATGAAGACAAAGAATTGTTCGAAATTTTAGGCTTAAGACCAAGAAAAGCTTTTAAAGATGGGGTAACTCCAATGGAAATTCAACAAATTCCTCATCACGAATGTAATCACGAACATTAAAAATAACAAAAAAGGCTTTCAGATTTGAAAGCCTTTTTTTGTGTCTTCTCACCCAAACCCTTACAAAAAAACCTCTGTACCTTCTGTGCAGTTTTGGCAAATTTCAATCTCTTTTCTTGATTTTAAAATGGAATTTCTAAATTTTTGATAACTATGGTTTTGCCAAATCGTATCAAATTTTTGGTGTTGTAAATTCCCTGTTTTGTTTTGTGCATCTTTGTCGAAACAGCAGGGTAACACATCGCCGTCCCAGGTAATTACACAGCTCGACCACATTCTCCAACATTTATTCAGTAATTTGTTTTTGAGCTCATATTTTCCAACCGCATTTTTTCTATATCTGCTATATTTTTCTTGAGCTGGAATCAATGGCGAACCGTTTTCAAAATCGTATATTTGTGCAGTTTTAAAAACTATATCGTTCACTTTTAATTGTTTAGCAATTAGTTTAGCTTCCTCAATTTGGTGTTCGTTGGGTTTTACAACCAAAAACTGAATCACCACAAATGGGGTAGGGCTATTGAGTTTTTCTTTCCAAAATTGAATGTTTTTTATGCCATCATACACTTTTTGTATGTCGCCACCAATTCTGTATTGTTCGTAAATTTCTTGTGTGGTACCGTCTAAGGAAACAATTAATTTATCTAAACCAGATTCCACTGTTTTGCGTGCAATTTCACTGTTTAAATAATGAGCATTGGTGCTTGTAGCAGTAAAAATGTTCTTTTTGTGGGCATACTGCACCATTTCTAAAAAAGCAGGATTCAAATAGGGTTCCCCTTGAAAATAAAAGGTAAGTTGGATAGTGCTGGCAGCAAGTTCGTCAATTGTTTTTTGAAAAACTTGTTGTTGCAACATCCCGATGGGCCTTGTAAAGGAACGTAAGCCACTTGGGCATTCTGGGCAACGAAGATTGCAAGAAGTGGTAGGCTCAATTGAAATTGAAATAGGTTTCCCCCAAATTTTTGCCTTTTTTGTAGTGTAACTAATTAAAAATGATAGTTTTATTAATATAAAGTTAAAAATTTTGTAAAAACTTAGTTTTTTGAAATAATAATACGAAATGGAATTCATGTTAAAATTTCATTTTTACAATCAATTGACTTTGAGGAAATTTAATGCTCCACATACCCAGTAAATCTCCTTTTTTTCTGTTAAACAATTGAGGGTTCATTTTTGAAGATTCATCTTTAGGAACTATTTGATCAATTGGTTTTCCATGACACTTAATACATTCATTGTTTTCAAGCAATATCGCTTGATTATATAAAATGGTTTCATTATCAAGCCTTTGTAGGTTTTCTTCATGTGCAATTTTATTTGCCACGCTGTAGTCATAAGCCAACAAAATATCTCTTTCTTTTCCTTTTAGTTGTAAAGTATCAGCCAATTGAAATCTGTTAATTTCAAAATTATAAACTGCTGTTAAAGAATCTTTGGTAAACAAGGCTTTAATATTGCACCATTTATAAGCGTTTTCTTTGGTAGAAACATTGGCTATCAGTTCTTTATTAATAATTGAAGTGCTGAGTTTACCTTTCAAAAGAGCCTCTTCTAAAATCTGACCTTCACTTACTTTTTTAGGTATTCTTTGCTTCATTTCTTGCGCATACCTCTTGGTATCAATCCTTTTCGGGTTACAAGAAAAAAATATCACTAAAACTACAATTGAAATAAATCTCATTTTTTATTCAAATTATTGGTCTAAATTTTTTCAAATTTTTAAACTCTTTCTCCAATTTGTTGTCTCCACATGGCATAGTAGAGACCTTTTTCTGCAATTAAATTTTCATGATTTCCAGTTTCCACCACTTTGCCTTTTTCAAGTACAAAAATATGGTCGGCATGCATAATGGTAGATAATCTGTGGGCAATCATAACTGTAATGTGCTCTCTATCAGCGTTAATAGTTTTAATTGTCTGGGTGATTTCGTCTTCAGTAATTGAGTCAAGTGCAGATGTTGCTTCGTCAAAAACAATCAAATTGGGGTTTCTTAACAATGCCCTTGCAATGGATAATCTCTGTTTTTCACCGCCAGAAATTTTCATGCCACCTTCTCCAATCACTGTATTAATATTGTTTTCTGAACGATCGAGTAAATTATTGCAAGATGCTTTTTTCAACACTTCAATAATTTGTTCGTCTGTTGCAGAAGGGTTTACAAACAATAAATTTTCTTTTATAGTGCCAGAAAATAATTGAGTGTCTTGGGTTACAAAACCAATTTGTTTTCTTAGTTCTTCAATATCTATCTCTTTAGAATTCAAGTCATTGTATAAAATATTGCCAATTTCTGGTTGGTACAAGCCTACCAATAATTTCACCAAAGTGGTTTTTCCTGAACCTGATGGACCAACAAATGCTACCGTTTCTCCTCTGTTTACTTTAAAAGAAACTTGGTCTAACGCATTGTTATTGGCCGATTTATGTTTAAAGCCAACATTATCAAAAGTTAATGTTTCTACCTTATTTAATGTTTTAGGATTTTGTGGTAAAGTTTCAGTAGGGGTGTTCATTATTTTTTCAAAATTTGCCAATGAAGCTTCTGCTTCTCTGTAAGATAAAATTACATTCCCAATTTCTTGCATTGGTCCAAAAATGAAGAATGAATAAAACTGTAAAGTCATTAATTGACCCACGGATAATTTGTCTTTAAAAATTAAGTACAACAAAATGAACAAGATAGACTGGCGAAGCGCATTTACAAAAGTGCCTTGTACAAAACTTATACTTCTTATGCCTCTTACTTTTTTAAGTTCTAATTGTAAAATTTTTATAGTGGTTGCATTTAATCTTCTTATTTCTTGATTGGTAAGTCCAAGTGATTTTATCAATTCAATGTTTCTTAAACTTTCGGTAGTAGCACCTGCTAACACATTGGTTTCCTTTACTATATCTTTTTGTATGGTTTTGATTTTTTTACTTAAATAATTAATTAATATGGCCAAACTAATACAAGCTATAAAATAAATGGCAACTAAGCCACTATAAACATTGATGGTATAAATCATTACAAAAACCACACCTACCAGAGAAGCAAAAAGTACATTGATTACATTAGAGATAAACTTCTCAGAATCAGCTCTTACTTTTTGTAAAATGTTGAGTGTTTCACCACTTCTTTGGTCTTCAAATTCTTGAAAAGGTAGTTTTAAAGAATGTTTTAAGCCATCGGTATAAACTGCAGCCCCAAATTTTTGAATTACCAAACTCACAAAATAATCTTGAAATGCTTTGGCAATTCTACTCACCATAGCCACGCCAACAGCTGCAACAATCAGTAAACCAACACCTTTTAAAAATTCAGTTTCGGTAAAATTATCCTGTTTGTGGGCATATTCATCTATTATTTTACCAAAAATATAGGGGTCTAAAAGTGAAAATACTTGGTTTACAGTTGCTAATAATAAAGATATAAAAATCAGTAACTTATAGTTCTTTAGGTACGTATATAAAATTTTCATAGTGCAAGCTTAATTTTAACAGCAAAGAACGAGAAAAAAAATGAATGCTAATAGAGAAATATTTAATTTGTATCTACATTTATTTTTTAAAGAAAATGATAACCAGCGTTTACCAAATTGAACAAACTTGTATTAATGCATTAAATTGAGATTGTGAATCACGCCAAACCGTATATAGTAATTTTTGTAGTGCTGCTCATTTTTGTGGCTTCTTATTTTGCAAGTAAAAAATTTCTTACCAAAATAGTCGGGCATATAAAATCTACCTATCATTCTAGTGAGTTGGTTCAAAATCAAACGCTTAAAGATGGCGATATTATTTTCAATGTTCAAAAAATCAACCATAACGATACTTCAAAATTAATTTTTAATCATTGTGGGATAATTATTCACAACAACAATAATGTGTTTGTGTTTGAAACTGGCAAAAATGCACAGTTTGTGCCTTTAAAGAAATTTATTGCCAGTGGTTTTAATGGTCATTTTTTGGTAAAGCGACTCACCAATTCAGATTCTGTGTTCTCGGAAGTGAAACTGAATAAATTTAGAGAAACCATTAAAATGTTGAGAGGCAAAAAGAACGATATGTTTTTTGAATGGACTGATAAAAATATGTACAATGCAGAGTTGGTTTGGAAAATTTATAAACAATCAACCAATATAAGTCTTTGTGAACCAGTAAGTATAAGCGAATTGAATTTGAAAAGTGCCAATGCACAATATTTTCTTAAAAACAGGTTTAGTGACTACATTTCGCCCAACGAAATTGTAGTCACCCCTAATGATATTTTTAACTCTATTTTGCTTTATACCGTTGCTAGTAATTAATGTGGCAAAACTTGTCACCTCTCCTTCTCACTTTTTCTCCTCTACCTTGCCACCTGCAACCAACCTTTTAACACTGGGCAACCTTCATAATGTGAATTGAAATAATATACCCCATCAGTTAAATCTTTTGCCGACCAATTGTTTTGGTAATTATCTGACTGATAAACTTCTTGCCCCCACCGATTCAGTATTTGTAAATGAATTGGCTGATTCAATGGTGATTTAATTTCTAAGCTTTCATTTTTGCCATCATCATTGGGTGTGATGATGTTTGGTGCCCAAAGCTGTACCTTTTTAATGGTAACACTGTCAGTTTGTGAACCACATGAATTGGTGACAGTTACCTTGACGCTGACAGGGTTTTGAACCCTGTCAACCATTGAGGTTTGAAAGGTAAAGTTTTGATTAGTAGAACCATCTTGCCAAAGGTAAGACGAAAAATTGCTTCCTGCATTTATTGTTACAGGGTTATCATTACACACCAGTAGGGTGTCTCCTTTTGGCCGGGGTTCTAATAATTGAAGTTTTGGAACAGAATCTACTACAAGGGTGGTGGTGAGTGTGTCTAAATAACAACTACTGCTGAGCAATGTTTTTATTTGATAGATGCCTTTTTTGTTAAAAGTATAGGTAAATGTTTTGTTAATACTATCTGTGTTGAGCCAGATATTTCCATTGTTTATACTCCAAGTGGCAGTTTTAAAGTCTTTTGTTTGAGTAAGTTTAAATGTTACTGTATTGCCCAAACATATTCTTTGAGCGTGTTGCTGCAATTTAGGAGTTTCAAAATTATATTCTGTATAGGCTGTGTCTAAATAAGATTCTACAAAGCGAGGAAATTGTCCGTTTGCAACATAATAATATTGTTCTATCCATTCATTGCCAAAGTAAACTGAATCTGCTAATGTTTTTTTTGCATTTAATTGAGGTGTAACCAAAGAAAAACTTTTATTGGTAATAGCTGTATCTTGGGTAGAAATTTTTACCACCATAATACTATCTCCTAAATAGCTGGCATCATGGGTTCGAATACTATATATGTTACCGTCTGGGCCGGTTTGTAAATTATATTTATCGTAAAATGCAAAGTAATAACTTTTATAGTTTTTTGCTGATAATAAAATATTGGGTGCATTCAGGTCATAAGTTAGTAATGAACCAAAATTAGTAAAACAATATAAATACTTAGAATTTAATGAAAAGGTAAAGGACATTATAAAGTCTCCAAAAGTTATTTTTTGGTAATTCAAATCAAATTTTGTATTGGGTGTTAATATACCTGTTAAGTTATCAAAATTCATTAAAAAATTAGGACCGTTGATATATTGCTCATTATCTTCACTCAATGTGCTATACATTAGAAATTTTCCATTGGGGCTAAAGCGCATTTGACCATAATAAAACATATAATAAAAGGGACTAGGGTTCGGTTGCATTGCTTTAGAAATAACGGGTTTTTGAATCCCACATTCATTTATTAAATAGGTATAAAAGTCATTAGTGCCTGCTTTATTCACCGTAATCCAATAATCTTTGTTGTTGCCATGTTTCACCACTGACATAAATTCTTTGGCAGGTTTTAAAAGAACCGTATTTTTTTCCGTAACAGCCCCTTTGCCATTGTTTAACCTCATATCTACTATGGAGTAAGCAAATACAGTATCATGTTTATAACTAAATATTCTTTGGGATGGATAAGTATTAATAGGTATTAAGCCACCATCTACAGTAAAGATATAATATTTATAAGGATCTCTTACAAACGGCACTATAATTACTTTACCATTTTCACCTTTCAGGCCTGTGCCATTTGGTATTATTTGGTGTGCATTATTATATACATTTTTGCCATCGGTATAGAATAATAATTTTCCAGCAGTGTCGCTCATGGTACTGTTGGCATAAGTAAAAGTATTTGCCCCTTCAGATTTTACGTTGGGGGAATGGGTGCTGAAGTCTAAATTATTATCATTGCCAAAATACCAATTGTTGATTCTTTTACTTTGTGCAAAACAATGCTGTGAAAAGTTGAAAAAAAGAAAATACAGTAAGCTTATAATTTTAAACAGCCTCCATTTTTTATTATAAAGCATCTTTTGGTCAAAAGGGTGGGATAGTAATTTTTTTATTGTTGTTATTAAGTTGGATAACCGATTAAAATTTAATCAAAATTAAAATGCGATACCTAAATCAAACCTCAGTGAAGTAGAAATAGTATAAAACATTCTACCCATATTTTCCAACATATCCAAATCTGCAAAGTATGTTTTTTCATAAAAAAGATTATATGTAGTACCACCAATTATGACTTGATCACTAAAAATATTATCTTTTGTTGTTGTTATAGTTAGAAAATTGGAAATAAAATAAGTGTCAAAAGTTATTTTAATTTTTCCTTTAGTCTGAGCTTTGTATCCTATTCTAAAATTCAATAATTGATTTCTAACTACAGTTTCATTTCTAAAAAAATATTTATAATTAGAAGTTAAATTTTCTCTATTTGATGGATATTTTCCTAAATTATAAGTATTACCCGATTTATCTACTGAATCGATTTGCATAACATCACAATTATATCCATAACTGTTAAATTCACCATATTGATAGCCCAAAGAAGTATAAACACCTTTATTTTGCTTGTTGAAATAAAAACGGGGTGAGAATTCAAAGGCAAATGCCCTTGCGTGCAATTTATTATCATTTTGGGGGATATAAATTGCAAGCCATGAACTTAAACTAAAATGTTTACAAAGACTTCTTTCATAGCCTATATTTGCAGTTCTTCTAGCCAAAAAATCGATGAGCGATGTAGAAATTGTGTTCTTAACATATTTTGTAGAATCCTGAGCAAATATTGAAAACACTAACGAGCTACAGAAGAAAAATGAAATAAATATTTTTTTTTTATTCATAAGTTTTTATTGTAAAAATGCCCCCTTTTTGTTTTTTAAATAAAAAGGGGGCATTTTGTTTATTTAACCAATACTTTTACGGTATTAGTTTTTATATCATTTAAATATAAAGTTAAGAAATAAACGCCTGTAGAGAGATGTTCATAAGGTAATGATACAGTATATTGCCCCAAAGAATAAATCTTGTCATTTATTAGTAAAGTAGTATTATTTCCCATGGCATCTGTTAATACTAATTTTACCGAAGTATTATCAGATACAATATTAAATGTAGCTTCAGATTGTTGTTCTAGCGGATTGGGTGCTACAGAAAGTTGAGTGCTTTCTAAAGAGTGAGGATTCGATGTTTTTTCTGGCAGAAAATCTTCATTTGATCCTTTGTCTGTTCTTTGATAGGCAGATACGCAACCTCCTCTTGTATCATAGGTTATTAATTTTAAGCCTCCATCTTTTCCTATATAAAATACATTGGGCGTAAAATATGCCACAGTACCTGCTTGTGCCTCCGTAGCCGATTGTCCTATTTCTATACCTGTTGCATAATTTATTGAAATTTTAAGCGGATTATTCCACCAGCCATTAGCATAATAAACTTGAAAGATATTGTTGTTAATAGTACTTGAAGCCTCATTACCTGCAGCATAAATAACAGAGGTTTTTTTATTTACTGAAAATTTGCCATTGCATTTCATGGAATAACTTGTTGCTTGGATAATATTAGTGCCAGCTGGTATTTGGTAAATAATATTATCAACTGCTGTATAATATACATTGCCTAGGTTGTCTGCCTGCACATAAGAACCTGCCAATGCAGCATTATTCCAACCTGTGAGAGTGAAAGAAATATTGGTGTTCATATTATACATACTTATATAACCATTAGTATTCACATAATATATTTTATTTCCTACAATCTCAAAATTTGAATTAGTGGCAACATCTATCAGACCATTTGGATTATAGTTATTAATTGAGCTAATTATTTTATTTGATGTATTTCTGTAAAACACATTTCCTAAGGCATCTATCTTAAGACAACCACTTACATTTTTTCCGTTAGTTATTTGTGTTTGAGATAAACTTTGGGATGGGGTTGTAACATACAGCTGTCCTCCAGTTTGTGCATAATACAAAGTAATATCACCAGCAGTTGACTCATAAATGGCTAAAGGACCAGCCCCGATACCCGTATATGCATAATTATAGTTTACCCAGCCGTTACCAGGGTATTTATAATAGCACAGTTTGCCATTTTTGCCAATATAATAAGGGTTACCAATTTTGTCAAAAACAATATCAGTATTTGCTAAAGGTGGCTGTTGGGTATTTAGAGCAAATAAATAATTGTATTGTTGCCAAGTGTAAGTGCCATTACCTGGGGCATAAGCATTGAATAATTGTACTTTAGCAGAGTTAGAACAACCACTTTGACTATCAGTGACCTTTACATTTAAATTATCAACAACAGTTGGCGACATATCAGAACCTTTTACAATTACTGTACTACAAGGGTTCAGAGAAACACATTTGGCATACCATTTATCCCAAGAGTAAGTATAATTACCAGAACCATTGGTTACAGTAGGTGTAATTGGCTGAGGAGTATATTCGCAAAGTGTAACAGTACCGTTTAATGTAGGAAAGCTAACTGATAAAGCCTTAGGAGGCATTACCTCAATACTTTCTTTGCTAAATTTACCATCAGCAAAAGTTACAATAAGGGTAACTGTTCCTCCTTTTGGTACATTAGAAACATTAGACCAATAAGGCCAGTCTGTAATAACATTAGGCTTTATCGTATGTAACTGACTGTAAGTGCCTGTTAATGTTGCATTATACATGGAAGGTGGCAATATCCACTGTATTTTGGTTACAGCATTAATTAAGTTAGAAGGTATAATAGCTTTTAGTTCCGTAGTAGTTTCTTTACAGCTCAAAGGTGTGTAAGAAATACTAATTTCCTCATTATCAGGATCTGGGAAGCCATACATTTTAAGAGAAACAGTATTTGATGAAAAAAGCTCTTCATAGTAATAATTAACTAATCCTTTTCTTTTTTCTGTTTTCCGATAAACCGTGATTTCATCAATAAGTTTGCTTGACTTAGTAAATGTAAGATAGTTAGAAAGCAAATCACTATATTTATAATTAATTCCATTAGCAGATGATGAAGCTTCCTCTTGAGGATTTAAAAGGAGAGACTTATTGGGATATGAAACTACCCACGAATATTTAATGTAATAGGAATCACCTTGAAAATCTTTATCAATAAACGCACCACCTCTTACAGGCTTAAAGGAATATTTTTTCCCTTCAGTGCAATTGTAAATAATCTGATTGTCACAAATAAAACGTGAATTATCGGCAGGTTTAGCACATGATTCTAAATAAAAAATGGCTGTTTGACTTTCTTGGAATTTATTATCTGTGGTATATACAACTCGAGTAAAAACTGTTTTTTCTGCCATAGTATAAGGGTGTGAATAAGATGCTGAGGTTGCCCCAGCAATTAACTTAGCAACTCCAGCATCATAACTTACATACCATTTATATTTAAATAAGGACGTATTCATTTTTCCAGTAATCGCTCCACCTTTAATTGTTATATTTTTGTAATCATAAGCATCTTTAGTTAATGTATTTTGACAATTGCTCCCATCCTCAATACATAAATCATCAATTCTTATAAAGCAATCGGTAGCAATTAAATCAACTTTATATTCCCATTCTAACAAACTTCTATGCATTTCACTAAGATCAAGATTTAAATTATCATAAATTTGTACTGTAAGTTGCCCAGGTATATTATTTACATTATCTTTCTTTGGTCTAACTTTAATATTTTTAAGCCAATCACTTCCATATTGTGCATGGAATGGGTTGGGTTCATCAAATTCTATAAAAATATGTCCTTTTGTGTTCTGAAAATCTTTTCTAACAAATTCCCAATTGTTGGATAAATAAACAATTACACTTTTATATTCATTTACATATACATTGGTACCATAGTCGCCATTTTGTTCAAGATAGTTTAAATTAGATCCTGCTATAACATAACTCTGAGCTGTTGTACAATTAGATAATACAGCATTTGTTATTAGTGGTTGACTATCATAAAAGCCGGCAGGATAATTAGGGTCAGGATTTACAGTTACTTTTATTTCAGACACTCTGTAGCCGGTATCTTCCCAACCTTCAGATTCATCACAAAACCAAGAAGCCTGTTTCTTAAGGCGTATAATTCTATCTATTGGTTTAGAAGATGCGAACCACTTCACCCAAATAGTAGATCCCCATTTTTCAGATCTAACTTCATCATTAAATGAAGAACCTCTAAAAATAACTTTGCTTCCATTGGTATTATCAGTAGTATAAATTGCACCTCCTTGTACTTCCCATTCAACATCTAAATTAGCACTTCGTTTTATATTAAATACGTATTTTTCTAAAACATCAGTACTAGTTGGAATGAAATCTTTTCCATACCCTTTAACTTCAGTAGGTCCATTTATACCTATTGAAAGTAACAAACACTGATCTAAATCTGACCAAGAAAGCGGCTGTTGCAAACTATCCACACTTAAAGAGTCATTTGTTTGAGCAAAGCTAAACTTACTTCCTGATAAAAATACCAAGGTAAGAAATACCGAAATCCACTTTCGGCTTGAAAATGATTTAAAAAGTGAGCCAAATCGAATTGTAAAATTTGTTTTCATTTTGTTTAAATGTTAGTAAAATAATTCGATGGCAAAAACAAAAAAAAAAAACGATGTTTCCTAATTTTTATTAAAAAAAATGATAAAATATATGAAAGTTTATATTTTGAATAGGCTGAATGCAATTTACAATTATAGAAATCGGTTGAAGTGGTAAATTTAAAGCTCAGGAGACAATATTTGTAGGTACAGAAGTTTTTCGATAACTAAAAATTAGTGAGGCAACTTTTCTCTAAAATAGCCATAAATCCAGGTACCAGCAATAGCACTTAATGTTGTTATGGCTACTACTCCAAATCCGGCACCAATTTGTGCATACAATGGACCAGGACAAGCCCCAGTGATTGCCCAGCCTAAGCCAAAAATAAAAGCGCCATACACCTGACCTTTGTTAAATTTTTTGTCTGGGATATGAATTTCTTCACCATCTAAAGTTTTGATATTGAATTTTTTAATGATAAATATACTACTCATGCCTACCGCAATTGCAGAACCTATTACACCATACATGTGAAAAGATTGTAAATGAAACATTTCTTGTATTCTAAACCATGAAATAATTTCACCTTTTACAAACAAAATGCCAAACACAACCCCAACTAGCAAAAATTTCATATTGCTAAATAGCGGAGAGTCTATTTCTGATTCATTGGTGCAGCTGCTATCCAAAGCTCTGTTTTCGTATTCTTTTGAGTTATTCATAGTGCATTATAAGTTTAAAATAAATGGTAATATAAGATTCGACATCACAAAACCGCCTGCCATAAAGCAGCAAGTGGCTATTAATGAAGGCATTTGAAGATTTGAAATACCAGAAATGGCATGCCCTGATGTGCAACCACCCGCCCAACGTGTGCCAAACCCAACCAAAAATCCGCCACCAATCATCATTACAAATCCTCTTACTGTAAACAATGATGGAAATGAAAACAAGTCAGTTGGCATTAGACCATGAAAATCAGCAATTTGATATGCTTTTAAAGTGGCAACTAAATCTGGATTTATTTTAATAACCTCGGGATTTGGGAAAATGACATTGGCAATAAATGCACCAATGGTAATTCCTGCCACAAAAAACAAATTCCAACTTTCTTTTTTCCAATTATATTGAAAAAACGGAATTTTTGCAGGTAAAACTGCAGCACAAATATGTCTAAATGAGGAGCTTATGCCAAATATTTTGTTGCCTAGAATAAGTAAAGCCGGCACTGTAAAACCTATTAAAGGGCCCACCACATACCAGGGCCAGGGTGAAAGTATAGTTACCATAAATTTTATTTGTATGCAAAAGTAATTTATGGTTAACAAAAGAATGGTTACAAAAGTTACATAGAATTAAATATTCGCTAAAAAATAATCATCATACACACAAATCATTCAAATAATTTCTATTATTGTAATATGATATCAAATGGCAAGATTGTAAAATTACTAAACTTAAGTTCTTCACTTTTAGAACTTCATGATGAAAATCCATTCAAAATTCAAGCTTTGCAAAAAGCAATTTCTGTTTTGGATAAAACATCTATTAAATTAGCCACGCTCAGTACCAGTGAATTGGTTTCCAAAATTGGTGTTAGCAAAGGAATGGCTGAAAAAGTAGTTGAAATTGTTCTAAATGGTACTACCAATGAACTCATAGAACTACTTTCTAAAACTCCAGAAGGACTTACACAACTATTTGATATTAAGGGCTTAGGTGCTAAAAAAGTAAAACTACTTTGGAAAGAAGCCAATATTGTAACATTGGAACAATTGCAATTGGCTTGTGAAACTAATCAACTTGCTAGTATTAAAGGCTTTGGAGAAAAAACACAATCATCGGTTTTAGAAAATATATATTTTTTGAAAGAGCAAGAAGGGAAATTGCATTTTTCTGATGCTGAAGTAATTGCTTTTGATTTACAACATCAATTTGCTACACTGTTTCAAACAGAAGTGATTATTAGCGGACAAATTGCACGTAAAAATGAAACAATTTCTAAAATTACTTTTTTAACTGATTTTGCAGCTCATTTAGTGCAAGAAAAACTAGAAAATATCGATCAACTAATTCATAATCAAACTACTTCATCACCATTTAGATGGGTGGGAACAGAAAAAGCAAATGGAATTGAGATTGAAATTATTACTATAAATAAAGATAAATTAGTCAATACTGATTTTGTTTTAAAAGCAGATGGCGAATTTTTGAACTATAATTTACCTAATCAAAAATCTCTTTATCAGTTTGTTATTGGCAATAAATTCAAAAATGAAGAAGAAATATTTGAAAAATTAAATTGGCAGTATGTGCCTGCTGAATACAGAGAATCTTACAAAGCAGCTCAGCAAGGGGCTCAAAAACAAGTGCCTAACTTAGTGAAACTTGAAGATTTGAAAGGCAACTTACATAATCATAGCACTTATTCCGACGGTGAAAATACCTTGGAAGAAATGGCAAATGCCTGTAAAAACTTTGGTTTTGAGTACTTTGGCATAGCAGACCACAGCAAAGCAGCCTATTGGGCAGGGGGATTAGACGAAGAAAGAGTGGCAGCGCAGCAAAAAGAAATTGAAGCACTTAACCAAAAATTCGATGGTTTTAAGGTTTTTAAAGGTATAGAAGCTGATATTTTAAACGATGGTTCATTAGATTACGACCCTGAAACATTAAAAACTTTTGATTATGTGGTAGCATCTGTACATCAAAATTTGGATATGGATGCAGATAAAGCTAATGCAAGGCTCATAAAAGCCATTGAAAATCCTTTTACAACTATTTTAGGTCATTTAACTGGTAGATTATTATTAAAAAGAAAAGGATATCCGGTAAATCATTCTTACATAATTGATGCTTGTGCAGCCAATAAAGTAGTCATTGAGCTCAATGCAAGTCCTTGGAGACTAGACATGGATTGGAGATTTATTGATGAAGCAATGAACAAAGGGGTCTTAATTAGTATCAATCCTGATGCTCACAATACCGCTGATTTAATGGATGTTGTGTATGGAACTCATGTGGCTAGAAAAGGAGGATTGACCAAAGAATTCACCCTCAATGCACTTTCTTTAACAGAAATTGAAAAGTATTTTGCAGAGAAAAAAGGGTGAAATTAATAATTTTTCTCTTTTTTGATATTAACAAAAAGGGCTGTACTTAAATTAATAAGTCAGCCCTTTTGCTTTTGATGTGTGTGAAAAATGGGGGATTAGAATCTTCCTCTAAATTTATAAGTTTGTGCAACTTTGTCAATTGCCACCACATAAGCACCAATTCTCATGGGTACTTTGTGATGACTAGCTGCGGTAAATACCCTATCAAACGACTCTTTCATAATTCTGTCCGACCTACGATGAACTCTGTCCAGTGTCCATTTATAACCTAATCTATTTTGTACCCATTCAAAATAGGATACTGTTACGCCACCTGCATTTGCCAGAATATCAGGCACTACCATTATTCCTTTTTCATTTATAATACTATCTGCTGAGGCCGAGGTGGGTCCATTTGCGCCTTCTACAATAAGTTTAGCATGAATTTTACCAGCATTTTCTGGTGTAATTACATCTTCTTTGGCAGCAGGAATTAAAACATCCACTTTTGCTGTTATCAATTCTTCATTCGTGATTTTTTCAGCTTTTGGATAGCCTTCTAAGCTTCTATTGTGAGCTTCTGCATAAGCCATCATATCTGCAATGTCAAGTCCTTTGTCATTCCAATAAGCACCACTTACATCTGATATTGCTATAATAATCAACCCTCTATCAAATAAAAGTTTGGCAGCATTGGCTCCTACATTTCCAAAACCTTGTATGGCTACAGATGTTTTAGTAGGAATCATTTTTAGCTTTTCCATGGCTGCAAAAGCACTTACCATTACGCCTCTTCCTGTTGCTTCAACTCTGCCAAGTGAACCACCTAAAACCAGTGGCTTGCCAGTAACCACCGCATAAACTGTCATGCCTTGGGTTTTAGAATATTCATCCATCAACCAAGCCATTTCTTGTGGACCAGTACCCATATCTGGGGCTGGTATATCTTTGTCTTGACCAAAAACATCTGCCAAAGCTGCTGTGTAAGCCCTTGTTAATCTTTCTAATTCACCCTTGCTCATGGCTTTGGGGTCGCAAATAATACCTCCTTTTCCACCGCCATAAGGCAAATCTACTACGGCACATTTCCAAGTCATCCAAGCGGCTAATGCCTTTACTTCATCAAGCGACACATCCAAATCATACCTAATTCCTCCTTTTGCAGGGCCAAGTATGGTATTGTGTATAACTCTATAGCCTTCAAATACTTTTATGATTCCATTATCCATGGTTACGGGTAATGACACAATTATCTGACGAGCAGGCGCTTTTAATACATTATAAGTTGATTCGTCAATACCAAGTAACTCTGCAGCTACATGAAATCTTGACATCATTGATTCAAAAGGATTACTCTTGTTTGAAAACGGAGCAGGTTCTAGATAAGCCATAGCGTCTCAATTTATATATAGCCTATTACGTGAAATATAAATTTTAGATGAAAAAATATAATAAAAAATGCAAAAAATATTTGGTTTTTTAAAAAAGACTTAATTAGCAGTCTTTTAGAGGGCAAGGAATTCTGTCGTGATTTTTAATTTTACCTTGTCTTGTTCTTGATTTTGTTGCACAAGCTGAGAAGAATAGCCCTAAAACAATGGTAAAAACGATGAACATTTTTTTCATGGAGCGTAATTTGAACAGCTTTTATTTTTGTTTCTCTAAGTTGTTTTTTAGATTTTCAAGAGTTAAGTTTAGGTTATTGCCCAAATCTTCTTCAAAATTTACAAACATCATATTCAAATTTAATGGAAAACCTGCTTCACCATTTATCATCCATCTTACTTTTGTAATACCAGATGATTCTGATTCAATTGCTATGACATTTGTTTCTAGGTACTTATGGGGTCTTAAATATCTTTTTTCAAGATAAATAGAATCGCCATCTTTAATTTTCTTAATTTCTAGTTCTCCTTTTCCAATTTTGCTATTATCACTGTTCCAAAACAAAACACAGCCTTTGTTGCCATCGTTGCCAGTGTATTTTTTGGTCATCTTAGTATCTTGCAAAAAAATATTATCGTATTGCTCGTGGTTGTTGAGCAATTTTAAATAATCGTACACAATTTCCTTTTTCTTAAATATAACCATTTCTTTTTCAATGGTATATGATTTTTTAGAGAACACTGCAATCATAAATGGCAATGTTACAATAATTGAAATGGGGATTACTATTTTGTTATTAATTTTCATAAGTTTTGCAATTTAAAAAAAATATAGATTATCAAGCACAATTCTTGATTTTCCCTTTAAACGAAGTTATTAATAAAATGATAAGAAATATTTGAAATATTTTTTAAATCAATGTAAATTGTTGTTGGTTAGTGTTTTATAAATGGATGATTATAACAAATCACTAAACGAAAAATGCCTCAAATTTCTCTGAGGCAATTTCTTGTAACTTTAACTATTTCAGCTTATTACTTTTCATTTTTCACTTTCTCTTGTGAATGCATTTTACATTTACCATTGAAAGTTGCACCTGTTTCTACAGCAAGTTTGGCGGTTTCTATGTCGCCAGAAACCAAACTACTTGGTTTTAAAATTAACAATTCTGTTACCAACACGTTCCCTTTTACTTTGCCTGCAAGCTCTGCATTTTGGGCTATAATGTTGCCTGTAATTACGGCTTCCTCGCCAATAGAAATTTTTGCAGAGGTTTCAATATTGCCAATCACTTCACCTTCAATTCTTATATTTCCTTTGGTAACAATATTTCCAGTAACAATAGTGCCAAGACCAATGTTGTTGCTAGCATTTACTAGTTGTTCTAGCTCTTTTTTAGATTCTTTCCCGTTAAACATATTTTTAAAACCAGATATAATGTTGAGGATTAAGGGGTACGCCCTTGTACCATAATTCAAAATGCAGATGTGGTCCCGTGGTGTGCCTGCCAGTGTTACCACTGATGGCAATTAAATCACCAGATTTTACTACATCGCCTATTTTTTTCAAAAGTAATGAATTATGCTTATAAACAGATAAATAACCACCATTATGTAATAAAATGATGGTATTTCCGTCGTCGGATGAAAATTCTGAAAAAACCACTGTGCCGTTTGATGAGGCAATAATGGGGCTTTTTTCACTGGTAGAAATATCTATGCCATAATGGCTTTTACTTATGTTAAAGCTTTGTAATACAATGCCTTCTACTGGCGAAATAAAATTGATTAGCTCAGCCGAACTTGTATTGATGGCACTTGGTAAATTTTGTAATTCTCCACTTGTGTTTTCAAAATCTTTTCTAAATTCTTGTTCTTTTTCAGAAACCGACAAATCTTCAGGTTTGATGGTTTCTGAACTATCTTGTTTAAGTTCTGCTTTGTTTTTATCTGTTAAATATTGATTATCACCATTTATTACACCTGTAATGCTGAGCAAATACTTGTCTCTGGCTTTTATTTCTTGCTCTAAAGAATCTAATTTATGGTTGAGCAAGATTAATTTTTGTGCATAACCCTCTTTTCTAGTTTCAGGGTCGTGCCAAGCAGAAAGCAAGGTTTTTAAGAATAAATATGCAATTGCAGTGCAGACAAATCCAAACAATAAAAAATAAGATAAAAATCTGCGATAACTTAATCTAAATGAAGAAACTAGCTCATAATTTTCGTCAGAACGGATGTTGACCAAAACAACTTCAGAAAGTTTCTGAAACCAAAATGATATTTTTTTTGAAAAATTCAATTTAAATAGATATGGGGCAAAAATAGAGAAAAAATGTTAAATCTGGGCTAAAAGGTGTCAATTACATTGATTTTTTGATGTATTGAGGATCTCTACCCCAAAACACCAAATGGCATACTCAAAATACCAATACTCAAAATAAGTTTAAAATGGGTGCTTATTATGTTGAAATCTTTTTGGGTATCTGCTTTGTAAAGCCTGAAATATACGTAAGCTAAATACAAATTTATTATCAAACATAGATATTTAATCACTTCAAAACCAGCATAGAAATACAAAACCATATTAAAAAAACCAAAAACTAAAATCAAACTCAACACCAAATTTTTTGTATTTCTTTTGCCCAAAACGAGAGGAATTGTTTTTGCATTTACAGCCAAATCACCTTTGCTGTCTTCAATATCTTTGATAATTTCTCTTAAAAAATGGGTAAAAAACGCAAATAAGGCATAGATAAATAAAAGTCGATTGGTTTTTGCATACAACAAGGCAGGGAAATAAACTGAAGTAGCAGCTAAAAATGCCACCAATAAGTTGCCCACCAAAAATCTAGTTTTGAGTTGGTAAGAATAAATCCAAAGCAAAGAATTGATTATTAGTACTATAATAAAAATTTTAATGCTAATAAATGAAGCAAAAAGTTGTGAGATAAATACAAAGAAATAATAAATGACCAAAATTTCTCTTCTTTTAAAAACAGTATCTACAAAAATTAAATGAGAAGGTTTGTTGATAAAATCAATTTTGGTGTCGAAAAAATCATTAATTATATAGCCAGCACTTGCCGAAAAACAGGTAGTGATTACTAAAAAGATAGTTTTATAATCTATTGAAAATTGGTAATTGTATTTAAGAATTAAAAATCCAAATAGCTGACAAACAGCCAATAAAACTATATTTGGCCATCGTATCAACTGAAAAAATGAGACTATTTTTTTCATTAAGCATTGGCTTTTTGGGCACTTAGGGGCCAGTTGTTTTGTAATTTAAGCACTTTTTCTATAATTTCTCTTACGGCACCTTTGCCTCCTCCAAAATCAGAAATATAATGCGATATTGCTTTTATTTCTTCTGTTGCATCTGAGGGACAAGTGGCTAGGCCCACCAATTTCATAATGTCATAATCTGGTAAATCATCTCCCATATAAAGCACATTTTCAGCACTTAACTGATGTTTTTCTAAATATTCTTGGTAAATTTTTACTTTGTCTTTTACGCCTAAAAATAACTCTTTTACACCCAAAAATTCAAGTCTTTTTCTCACCCCAATTTGATTTCCCCCAGAAATGATGGCTACATGATAACCTAGTTTTACTGCTTTTTCTACCGCAAAACCGTCTTTTACCAAAAAAGTTCTGGCTTGTTCGCCACTTTCAAGTGCCAACACTGTGCCATCGGTAAGTACACCATCTACGTCAAAAATAAAAGTAGTGATTTGATTTAGTTTGCTTGTAAGTTCTTCAGCTGAAATATTAATCATAACATTTGATTTAAAATCTTTTTAGAGCATCAAACAAATGTAAAAAAAATATAGCAGATTTTAGAAACAAGAAATTGGTGTTTATATTTTAATTCTACTTTATCTAATTCTGGTTTCACTTAGTGTAACCTAATTTTCTGCCACGAATTCTCGAATTTAGTTTTAATTCGTGAATTCGTGGCAGTGTTTTTAATCTAGAACCTCAAATTTGTGAAATCTGTGGGAGACAAAATGCTTGAAAAGCATTAAATTTACAAAATATTAATGTCTTAAAAATATGTCCACTCAAGAATCTCAAGCCAACAACCCACTTCACGGAATTACTTTAGAAGCTATCCTTACCGATTTGGTGCAATATGTAGGTTGGGAAAAAATGGCAGAAAAGGTTACTATTAAGTGTTTTACAGACAACCCAAGTATAAAATCTAGCTTGACTTTTTTAAGAAAAACACCTTGGGCAAGGCAAAAAGTAGAAGTATTGTACCAATTTAATCTTAAAAAAATAAATGCTGCCAAGCAAAATATGGAGTAATTTAGACTAAAAACAGTAGATTGAATTATAGGCAGGATTGATAGTACAAAGCCCTATTGACAGAGAAATTAACCCTATTGTATTAATAATTAAATCATAGAAAAAACAAGACGTTGAACAATTTTTCTACTTAAATAGATACTGAAGTTTATTATTTTGAATTGATTTTTAATTTATAAATACACTAAATATCAATAACTTATTAAAAGTTCATGCTTTCAAACATTGAAAAATTTTCTGTATATTTATTTAGCATTCTAATCAAAAAATAATTTATTAAAATTCTTAAACACTTGCCTAACTGAGAAAACGATTTTGATTTAAACATTTAATTTTAGGGCTTAATTAATTTTATTTTATCTTTTATTTCAAGAAATTATTTCATTCATTCAAGAAATCATAATGAATCAAATAATGTGATTTTCAAGCTATCGTATTCATTTTTTAGTAGTTAAACATTATTTAAAAATATAAAAAATCAATGCAAAATTTGGAATTTACTAAGATTATATCCAATTTAGGGGCTAGATGTTTAGTAATTAATTTCATTAATGTAGATTACTATTGAACGTTTTACCACATTAATAGTCTGATAAAGATTATTTTTCAAAATAAATAAAGAAATAATAATATGAAAAAACTTCTACTCGCATTGTCGGTTTCGCAATTGTTATCCTTCGGATTCTCTCACGCAAATGCAAATCGTGGCTCAAACGAAGTAAAAGACATCAATAGAATTGAAGGATGTGATATTCAAGCACCTACCATTTCAATTGATAAAAACCTGATTTGTGAAGCCTCTACAGGCAAAATTACCTTAACTGCAACATTTAGGCAAGCAGACATTGACTATATTAAAAAGAATAATGCAACTATTGTTTGGTACGCAGATGCATCTGCTTCCGTTCCATTGACTGGAATTACTTCACTCGATCCCAATAATTTTCAAATTACTATACTTCACCCTAGTACCGCAGGTACCTATTCATATACTGCATCTATTTCAATACCAAATTGTAAGACTGCCACTGGAAAACCAGTAACTCTTACCGTACAATCAAAAGTTACTGCCAATGCTGGTGCAGACCAAACAGGTGCTGAAACTTGCGAGAAAAGTTTGGTTACGCTAAGTGCTAACAAACCAGCAGGAACTACAGGAAAATGGTATTTTGTAAATGCAGATTCTATTGGGGCTGGTTTTGATTCTCCTACTTCACCTACTTCAACTTTTTCAGGTAAAGTGGGTGTAAATTATGTGTTGAAATGGAAATTAAATCAAAGTCCTTGTGCTGCCGACAGTGCCAATGTAAATGTAAAATTTAACAAAGTGCCATTAATTGCCTCATTAAAAACTTTGGATACACTTATTTGTGATGTAAAAGGCGGCAAATCTATTTTAAAAGCACATTTACTTACCAATGATTCATTAGATTTAGTAAATCAAGGTTTTTCATTATTATGGTCTAAAAACAAAATTACTTTTGACACAATTCAGTTTTCTAAAAAACTAGACCCACAAGCATTTAATTTAGAAGTATTTAGCCCCAATGTTACCACTACTTATTATGTAAAAGTAAATCAAAGTATTTGTCAATCACCAGCTTTAAAAGATTCAATTACAATAAGAGTAAAACCATCTCCTAGCAGTGCAAATGCAGGCTCAAGCATCAACGACAATAGCACTTGTGGTAAAAATAGCATTTCATTATTGGCCAATTCGCCATCAGTTGGTAAAGGAAAATGGACAATAGATGCTGCGTCAGATAACAATACCGCTGGCGTAAGTTTTTCTAATGACACACTTCATAATGCAGCATTATTAAATGCTACTTCTGGCGTTACTTACACAGTAAAATGGACTATTTCAAATGCTCCTTGTGCAGCAAGTACAGATACTGCTACCATTAAATTTAACATAAATCCTTCGGATGCCGATGCTGGTGCAAGTTTCACAGGTAAAGAAACTTGTGGTTTAACTTCTATTACACTTGCAGGCAATCAACCACAAATTGGAACAGGTGTTTGGACTGTAAAATCTGGAGCAAATGGTACTTTGGCAAGCAATTCAGACCCTAAAACAGTATTTAGTGGAGATGCTGGCAAAGCCTACACCCTTACTTGGACGGTTTCAAATGCACCATGTAATCCAAAATCAGCAGATATTAATGTAACTTTTAATCAAAATCCAACAGTTTCTATAGCAGGAGCAGGAATTGATGGCACTAGAACTTGTGGCAAAGATACAGTAAACCTAAAAGCGAATAACCCAGCTATTGGCACAGGATTTTGGAGTGTAAAATCAGCTTCAGATGGTGACACCATTACTCCTTCTTTCAAATTTAAACCATTTTATGATGCTAATTTTCAAGGAAAAGCAGGAGTAAGTTATAAATTGTTGTGGACTATTTATAATGCTCCATGCGATGCAAGCAGAGATTCTGTAGAGGTTAAATTTAACAATAATCCTTCAGATCCTATTGCAACTGATATTACATCAGGCACTTGCGGATTTAGCAATGTGAGTTTAAATGCTTCTAGCCCAGTTTATGGCACAGGTTTGTGGACAATCACAAAAGGAAATGCAAGCCTTGATAATCCAAACTTGCCTACTTCAAATTTATCAGGGGTAAATGGAGATACAATATTCTTAAACTGGAAAGTTGAAAATTTCTGCGGTAGCAAAAACAAGGATGTAAAAGTGATTTTTCAAAAAAATCCAGAACAACCAGCAGTTTCAAATGCAAGTTTGTGTGTAGGCAAAACAATTAATTTAACTGCAACCACCAATGTAAATCAAGATTGGTCTTATCAGTGGTACAAAGATTCATTAAGCCAAAGATTGATTGATGGAAAACAATTAGATTCGCTAGTTATTTTATTTGGAGAAAATAAAAATACACTTTTAGTTGATGCCTCAAAACTTTCTAAAGGATATGAATACTACCATGTACAAGTTACTAACTTGTTGAATAATTGTACATTAGCAGATGATTCTATCAGAGTTGGTTTAGAAGGTGCTATTTCAGTAAATTTAGACCGTACATTTTGTAACGATAAATCTAGCTTTGCCATCACATTGAATGCGCCTATAATTGCTAATTCAAATGCGAACACTTTTGTTTGGACAAAATTACCTGAAAATACAACCATAGATACAGATACAATGGTTTCAATTACCCAAACTGGTAATTATCAATTGTCTATCAACCATCCATTGTGTGGTGCTCTTGGTCCTTACAATTTTACTATTCAGTCACACCCAATTGCAGAATTTAAACTTGAATCTTTGGATAGTATTTGCTTAGGAAATTCTGTAAATATCAAAATTAAGGAATTAGCAGCTGGTACACCAAAATACAAATTTATTTGGTGGCAATATGATGAAAAAGATTCATCTATAGTGCATAAAGATACTTTGTTCAATGCTTCATTAAAACCTACAAGAGATACCACTACTTATATTTTAACTGCCATTGATAATAATGGATGTATAAGTAATGCCAGCAAATTAATTACTGCACCAGATTGGGATTTAACTAATCAGCCAAATATTTTCACTCCAAATGGGGATGAATACAACCAATACTTTAAAATTAGAAAAGCACCTGAAACAAAAGTTGCCATAGAAATATTTAACCGTTGGGGTAATTTGATGTATAAATCTGATGATTATGACAAAGAATGGGACGGCGACCAGGCAAGTGACGGTATTTATTACTATACCATGACACCTTCTTGCCCAAATATTACCATAAAAAAATGGGTTCAAATTGTAAGATAAAGTATAATTTCATAGATTTGTATGTTAAAAAAGGCTCTAGATTAGAGCCTTTTTTTAATATAGATTGAGTAATCATTTTTTACCCAAAATGTCGTTTAAAAATTATGGAAAACATAGCATACGCCATTCCAGTACTTTTGCTAAGTATGTGGTTAGAAAACAAATACGCAATTAGTAAAGGACTAAAATTTTATGAATTTAAGGACACCATCTCTAACATTAGCATTGGCATTTTAGACAGAATTTTAGGGCTTTTGTGTGCCGGGTTGTTTTATTTTATTTATGATTTCTTGTACCAACATTTTGCATTTAGCCATATTCCTCAAAATTGGTACACTTGGTTAATTATATTTTTTGCTGTAGATTTTCTATATTATTGGTACCATAGAGCAAGTCACGAAGTGAATCTATTTTGGGCAGTACATGTAGTGCATCACTCTAGTAATGAGTACAATTACAGTGTGGGCACTAGAGTTACCATTTTGCAATCTATCATGAGAATGGTGTTTTTTATTATCTTACCAGTGATTGGTTTTAAAGCCAATATGATTGTGTTGATGCTTTTAATTCAAGGGGTAATTCCGTTTTTTGTACATACAAGATTTGTGAAAAAAATGCCCGCTTGGTTTGAATTTATATTTGTTACCCCAGCTCATCACAGAGTGCATCATGGAAGAAATGAAACCTACCTTGATAAAAATTATGGCGGAGTATTAATTATTTGGGACAGAATTTTTAACACTTTTACCGAAGAAACGGAGGATGTACAGTTTGGACTAACCAAACCCATGGAATCTAAAAGTTTATTGTGGCAACTGTTTCATTTTATTTTAGAACTTAGTATTTCTGTAAAAAATGCAAATGGAATTGTGAATAAATTTAAAGTGCTTTTTGGCAAGCCAGAAGTAATACAAGCTGATTTAAGAGAAACTCTTGAAGATAAATTTCTTACGCCAAAGCCAATAGCAAAATCTAATTTAACTGATTTGTTCAAAAATTATGTAGTGTTACAGCTTTCGGTATCCATTGTGGCACTGTTGTTTATGTTGTATTTTTACGATACCATGAATACTGCTATAATGTGGTTTTCTTCTGTAATTTTGATTATTACATTAATCAATTGTGGCGCAATATTAGAACAAAAAACATGGGTATTTTATCTTGAATATCTTCGTTTTGTGCTCAGCCTTGCTTTCATTATTTACTTATTTCCGGTTGTAATTACTTATTTATTTACTTTTTTACTATTTGTAGCAAGTATTTTGTTTTTTAGTAAATGTAAAATAAGTTATAATAACCAATTAATTGGCAACTCATTTTGATATTGAATAAATGAAAAAAGACATACTTTTTCCTAAAGTTGAAGGCGTATTTATAGCCATCACCCAAAAAATAGTGGAAAATGACGAGAAAATATTTGAAGTTTATTTAATCAATAAAAATCAATATCCACTTCAAAATGTGTTTGTTACCAGCAATGGCTATGGTGTTTTAGATACTAATGAAGTAAAAACATCCACCTTAAGACACTTTTTAGGAGACATTGAGGCTGATTCTGCTTTGCTAATTGAACCATTAGATGGCTTAGTATTGGCCATAAACAATGAATATTGGCTTAGCTTTTTTCATAACAACCAACTTTTTGATAAAAAATATATATTTATTGCAGGTTCTTTTATTGAAGAACATTTAGTTTATTTGCCAGAACTGAAACTCAAAGGATTACTTCATCCCTAAACAATGAATCCTGCTTTATCTTCTATTTTATTTTTAGATATTGAAACAGTGCCCAGCACTGAGAAATTTGAATTATTACCCGAAAGAATAAAAACACTGTGGGAAAAAAAACACAAAACCACTTTTGGAAACACCACTGCTTATTTTCCCGACCAATCTTATGAAGACAAAGGTGGAATTTATGCTGAGTTTGGAAAAATAGTGGTGGTAGGCATTGGATTTTGTTTTATAAAAGACGGAGAATGGCATTTAAAAACTAAGTCTATTTTTGGGAATGATGAAAAAATATTGCTTGAAGAAGTAATAGGAATAATGACAAAATGGGAAACCAAGCAGCCTCTAGTGCTTTGTGCCCACAATGGCAAAGAATTTGATTTCCCATTTTTAGCAAGACGCATGACCATTCATAGGCTTAAACTACCAAAATGTTTGGATATTGGCAACAAAAAACCTTGGGAAATACCTCACCTAGATACCATGGAAATGTGGAAATTTGGTGATAAAAAATCCTATACGTCATTGGAATTACTTGCCGCAATTTTTGATATTGACGGCAGTAAAGATGATATTGACGGCTCACAAGTAGCCAAAGTGTATTATAAAGAACAAAATTTGGAAAGAATTGCTAAATATTGCGAAAAAGATGTAGTAGTATTAATTCAAATCTACTTGGCTTTAAATGCTTTAGATACCATAAAAGAGCAAAACATTATCAATTCAATATCGTAAACGTAACAATGCTTTTATTTACGCATAATTTATCGGAAATTTGTACAGAGTAATATATTTTGAATGTCACAAATTGATTTGGATCATAGCCCTATTCTTGAGGTAAAAAACTTAACTATTCGTTTTAAAACAGAAAACGGGTACCATAATGCTGTAGAAAACGTAAGTTTTAAAATTACCAAAGGTGAAACACTTGGCATAGTGGGAGAATCGGGCTCTGGAAAGTCTGTTTCATCCTTGTCTATCATGCAATTATTAGGGTCTAATAGTGATGTGGTAAGCGGTGAAATTTTGTTTAAAGACACCAAAACCAATCAAGTAATTGATTTATTAAAACAATCGGAAAAAGAGATGAGAAAAATTAGAGGTAATGATATTGCCATGATTTTTCAAGAACCAATGACCTCTCTAAATCCTGTTTATACCTGTGGCGACCAAGTGATGGAGGCAATTTTGCTTCATCAAAAAATAAATAAGCAAGAAGCTAAACAAAGAACCATAGAACTTTTTAAAACGGTACTTTTACCTCGTCCAGAATCTATTTTTAGCTCTTATCCGCATCAACTATCTGGTGGTCAGAAACAAAGAGTGATGATTGCGATGGCTCTTTCTTGTAATCCTTCTGTAATTATTGCTGATGAGCCCACTACGGCACTAGATGTAACGGTGCAAAAGGCAATTTTGGAAGTGCTAAAAAAACTAAAAGACGAATTTGGTACTTCTGTAATTTTTATCACCCATGATTTAGGTGTGATTACTGATATTGCCGACCGTGTGGTGGTGATGTACCAAGGTAAAATTGTGGAACAAAACAAAACTGCCAATTTATTTTACAATCCTAAACACCCTTATACCAAAGGTTTGATGGCTTGCCGACCAAGGCTTGATTTTAAACTAAAAGTATTGCCTACGGTTTCTGACTTTATGGTAAAGAATGCTGATGGTGAAATGGTGGAGAAAGAAAGCAAATATAATTCTGTTGGTCAGGCTATTATGCTCAATTTTGTTACCGAGGAAGAAACCTTAGAACGAAGACAAGACATTATGTCGAAACCACCTCATTTGATTGTTAAAAATTTAAAAACCTATTTTCCTGTAAAAAAAGGCATTTTTGGCAAAGTAACAGATTTTATAAAAGCAGTTGACGATGTAAGTTTTGAAGTATATCCTGGTGAAACTGTGGGTTTGGTGGGTGAGTCTGGTTGTGGTAAAACAACTTTAGGCAGAACAATACTAAGACTTGAAGAACCAACCAGTGGAGATATAATTTTTAATGGTCAGAGAATAAATGAGTTAGACAAAGAAGCATTAAGAAAAATGCGTAAGGATATGCAAATTATTTTTCAAGATCCTTATTCCTCTTTAAATCCTAGAATTACTATTGGTGAAGCCATTATGGAACCAATGAGGATTCATGAAGTGCTTGAATCTGATTTTTCTAGAAGAAGGCGTGTAATAGAATTGCTTGAAACTGTAAACTTGCAAACTTCGCATTTTAATCGTTATCCGCATGAGTTTTCGGGTGGTCAACGCCAAAGAATTTGTATTGCCAGGGCTTTGGCTTTGAATCCTCAATTTATTATTTGTGATGAATCGGTTTCTGCACTTGATGTTTCGGTGCAAGCACAAGTACTTAATTTGCTCAATAAATTAAAGGGAGAATTTAATTTTACCACCATATTTATTTCTCATGATTTATCTGTGGTAAAGTTTATGAGCGACAGAATTGTGGTAATGAACAGAGGTAAAATAGAAGAAATTGGTTACGCAGAAGATATTTACAGAAACCCTACCAAAGAATACACCAAAAAATTGATAGATGCCATTCCAAAAGTAGATTTGGAAGATATAAGATTAGAACAATGGAAAAGAAAAAAATCAGGAGCTTAAGAGCTCCTTTTTTGTGATAGGTGGTTAAACACTAGCCTTTTAAAAACGGTCTTTGCAAATAAACTTTTTTAATATTTTATAATCAGAATTCACAAATATCACATATTATATTTGTGAATTCTGTGAAATCTGTGGGAGTCAATATGCTTGAAAAGCATTAAACTTAATATTTTCAGTTTTAATCAAGAAAAAATATAATCTCGCAATTTTGTTAATTATTTTTACTTTCTATCGAAAACTCCACCAATTCAATATAGATAGTTTTTTCAAAATCTTGCATATTTCAATTTTCGGTATTAACTTCAAATTTATATGTCAAAAATAAGTTTATGCACACTAAAACCTCAAAATTTCAAAATAAATCAAGTCTAATTCTCGTTTTTCAGTTAATAATCACTTGTTTTTGCTTACCCCTATTTGCGCAGGAATTACCCAATAACTGGCACAATCTTGACCCCATCAATGACCAATACATGGGCACAAGTACCAATAAAGCATTGAACTCTTTGCTTAAAAATAAAAAACCTGAAACGGTGATTGTGGCCGTAATTGATGGTGGAGTAGAAGTAGATCACCCTGATTTAGAGGGAGTAATATGGACCAACTCGAAAGAAATTCCTAACAATGGCATAGATGACGACCAAAATGGGTATGTAGATGATATCCATGGATGGGATTTTATTGGCGGTGCAAAAGGAGATGTAAATGATGATACTTATGAACTTACAAGACAATATTTATTAAACAAAAAAAGATTTGAAAACAACATTCAACTTCAAAAATCTGATAAAGAAGGGTTTAAAGTTTATAAACAACTGAAAGCTAAATATGAACAAGATTTAAAAAACAACCAGAAAAAACAGGAGGCCTACAAAAAAATTGTGGATGTATTAAATTTGATTCAACAGCAAGCCAAGCACGATTCTGTAACGATTGCTGATTTAGAAAATTTTCAACCTGCTGATAAAAAGGCAATTTCAATAAAAAAACAACTTTTGAAAGCACTTAAAAACAAAGTGACTTTTAAAGAATGCAGAAAAGATGTGGACGATGCTTATGAACATTTTGACAAAGCTGTGAAATATAACCTTAATATTGATTTTGAACCTAGAAATTTGGTGGGCGATGATTATAACAACCTTACCGAATGGCAATATGGAAACAATGAAGTGGAAGGGCCAAAAGGAGACCATGGCACCCATGTTTCAGGGATAATTGGTGCTGTGAGAGACAATAAAATGGGTGCTGAAGGTGTGGCTAACAATGTGAAAATAATGGCATTACGAGTTGTGCCCAATGGAGATGAAAGAGATAAAGATATAGCCAATGCCATAAGATATGCGGCACAAAATGGTGCAAAAATTATCAATATGAGTTTTGGCAAACAATATTCGCCCCATAAACATTTGGTAGATAGTGCTGTTAAATTTGCTTTGAGCAAAGATGTTTTGTTTGTACATGCCGCTGGCAATGATGGCGTAAATTTAGACGACAAAAAGAACCTGTTTTTCCCATGTGCCAACTACCAAAATAGCACAGAAACTGCTAAAAACCACTGGATTGAAGTGGGAGCAATTGGCCCCAATGGCTATCCTGCAAGTTTCTCCAATTACGGCAAAAACACTGTAGATTTATTTGCACCTGGGGTGCATGTTTATTCTACTTATCCCAATTTCAGTTATGAACACAACGATGGCACTAGCATGGCTGCACCAGTGGTGGCAGGGGTAGCCGCCTTAGTAAGAAGCTATTATCCAGCACTTTCGGCAGCAGAAGTGAAAGAAATATTGCTTTCCTCTTCTTTTCAGTGGGACCAAAAACTACCCATACCAGGCAAAAAAAGAGGTAAGAAAAAACTAAGTGACCTGTGTATTGCTGGTGGTGTGGTAAATACCTATAACGCATTTCTTTTTTTAGATAAGTTGAAAAAGTAAGGTGGATTTATGATTCTTTAATAAAAGAGAATGCATTTTTATCAATAAGTGAGAACAAGAAATTTGCTTTAACTACCTACCAAAAAAGAAAACAATACTGATGAGATACAAAAAAGATATGTTTCAAATGAAGAAAAGTAACGTATCTTTTAGTAAATGATACGTTACTTTTTGGGGATTGATGCGTTTAATCTTCTTACAACTTCACAATTTTCTTAATCTGACTGCCTTTACTGGTGTTTATTTTCAAGAAATAAACACCTGGTTTTAAGTTGTTTCCAAATGTAATGTCTTGGTTGGCATCAAAATTTTCATTTGCTAAAACTTCTCCATTTCCATTGAAAATACTGTATTCTCCAGTTTCGTAACTTAAGAAATTAAACACACCTTCGCTTGGGTTGGGATAAACAGTTACTGGCACTATGTTAGCATTCTCTAATCCCACAGGTGTAATTAACCTAAAATTCAAATAGTTATAATTGCCATCTTTGCCATTAATAGCAAATTTAAGAATTTTATTATCACCTGCTTTTAAAGGAATATTAGTAATTGTTTTTGAAACCCAAGTTGACCAACCTCCTGTACTTGAAACACTTGTATTGCTTGTAATGGCTGTATCATTCAAATATAATTGAAATGCAGCGGTATTATTTTGAGTGGCATATCTTACATCAACTTCATAAACCCCTGTTGTTTTTACATCCACAGTGTAAACCAACCACTCGCCAGCTACAGTATAGCCTAGACTGTAACCATTGCCTACATCGTTACAATTTTCTAAATCTACATCATCATTTCTGTAGGTATTTGCTTCTCCAACATAGGTATTGATGTCATTAAAGGCCAAGCCTTTACCCCCAGTATCATAGTTTTCAATTTCAACTTTACCCGGAATAGCTGCTGCTGTACCCAAATATGGCTTGGTGTTGTTTTGGACAATTGTTTTTTTCTGCACTGCTAAAGTAGCAGATAATGAATTGCTTGTAAAACTGCCAGCAGTTACTTTTACGTAATAACTGCTTCCGCTATCTGCCAAAGCAACATTGGTTAGTCCCAATGATGCGGTGGTAGCTCCAGCAATTATTTGATTGTTTTTGTACCATTGGTAAGTAATAGTTTCTCCTGCAGCAGCCGTAACTAATACTGAAAAACTAGCATTTCCGCTTTCTTGAATGGTAACATTACTTGGCTGACTTAAAAAACAAATATCCTTACAAACAGCAAGTTGAATACTGATGCTTCCCTCATGTGGATAGGCATCAAAATACAAGAAACCATTTTTTAAAGTGCTTTTAGAAATGGTTTTATTATTTTGCACTATGGTAAAATTATTGGCACTTAAGCCTGATAAATTTACTTTTATGGTAAGTGGAGATTTTACCTGAAGTGCTGATAAATAAGCTCCTACATCAAAAGAAGGTGTTGCCCAAGAAATATTAATTTCTCCTTTTGCAGCATCGTAATTGGTGATAGGGTTTGAATAATAATTTTTCTGAATTTGATAAGTTAATATTTCAGAAATAGTGCCCACCCATAACTGACCAGCAGCTACTTTTTGTTTCAAATAGTTGATGTGATTTCTATAATCTGTTAAACCTACTCTTCCCCAACCAGTTGAGCCCACATTATGCAACTCTCTATTTACCCAAGTTTTATTTGCAATGGCCTGATCTACCCAGTAATTTAAGTTTTGAGCTACAGTTTCGCCATTGGTAGTAATTACATCCACCATCAATGCCGTTTGGAAAAAACCAAATTCATCACTTGTAAAATTATTTTGCTCAGTAGCATTATAATCACCTGTTCTAGAACCTATATAGCCTTTTTTTCTTAAATAAATATTGGCTGTATCGTTAAATTGGTCGTAAGGATAAATGAAAAATCTTGGAGTAAGTGCAGTATTGGCTTTGATAGAATTGGTTGATAAATCTATTTCATCAGCAAAATCATAAGTACCTTTTTCTGCCCAAGCATAATTTACCCCAGTTCCACCACAATTTTGGTTGGCAACAGCACAAGAATGCGTATGAGAATGGTTGATAATTTCATGCCCACGAGCAATCATTTTTTTGGCAATATCATACATACCAGTTCTTTGTTCGCAACTACTTGTAATAGCACCAAATGTGAATTTCAAACCCCTATTGGCAAAAATAGTATCAGCATAGTTTTGAATACCATCTACACCAGCATCACCAAAATCGTCGTGAATAATATTGTAAGTACCAGCAGCATCGTTTTTCCAAGTAGCAATACTAGCAGAAGGAGTAGTTTGTGCAAAGATTGTATGAGACAAAGATAGACATACAACTAGGGCAGAAGTAAATTTTGTAACCATTTTATATTGTTTAGGGGGATAAATTAAAAGTGTGCAAAGTTAATAAAATCTTTTAATACTACAATTTAATATTAGATTATTTATATTTATTAACTATAACAAATTAAAATAAAAATTGTTATATGAATTTTATGTAAACAAATTAAAGTCTTTGTTTACAAACACTTAACATATACATAATCTATTGATTTTGTGAAAAAAGTAATTTTGTGATTCAAAAAATATAAAGAAAGAACTCATACAAAATGAAAAATTTATACTTCTACAAAAGACTGATTTTAGGTTTCCTAATGCTGTTTTTATGGCAAAATGGGATGGGGCAAACAACTAAATACTGGGATGCCGCTGCAGGTATAGGTAATGGTGTTGGAGGCTCTGCAACTTGGGGTACTACTTTTAGTACAACTGCTACAGGCGATGCAAGTTTAACTACAGCTGGAACATCAGAAAACTGTGTTTTTCAAGGTACAGCTGGTACTGTAACTTTGTCGGGAAATCAAACAGCGGCATCTTTAACCTTTAATATAACAGGTTATACAATTAATACAAATAGCACCACAACAAGAGTTTTAACAGGTCCAGTTACATTAGCAAATAATGTTACTCTAAACTTATGCGACAATACTACTACAGATAAAGCACTGACAATTAGTGGTGCAATTACAGGGGGAACAAATTCAATAATTAATATTAATGCTTATTCCACAGGTAGTTCTTTGTCTAGGGTAAATTTGAATGGAGGAACTTCTTTACCAATTACAATAACAGGAACAGGTTTTGCAAGTATTGTATCATCAGCTACTGGTTCAGTTGTTTCGGGTAATATAACAGGAAATGGTAAACGTTTAAACCTTGGTGCTACAAGTGGAAACGACATTTCTTTTAATGGAATTATTTCAGGTACACAGGATATAAGAATTGCGGCAGGTTCTAGTGGAGGAGCAGGATTAGTAACTTTTTCAGGAGCAAACACTTGGATAGGTAATTTATTTTTAAATAATGCTACATCAGGAGTAACAAAAATCGGCACAAATAATTCTATTCCAACCTCATCAATTTTATATTTTGGAGAAACTAGTGGAAATGGTAATTCTATTTTTGATTTGAATGGTAAAAATCAAACATTAGCTGGGCTTTCAAATGGAGGACAATCTGGTGGAACAATTAGAAATGGAACTGCAAGTACTACAAGTACATTAACTATTAATGGTTCATCTACTAGCCTTTCTGCTTTTTCAGGGGTATTAACAGATGGCACAGGAATAACAGCCTTAACAAAAAGCGGATCAGGCACTTTAACATTATCAGCAACAACTGGTCATACAATGTCAGGCGGTATAAATGTGAACGCAGGAACACTTGTTTTTAACCCTGCATCAGGTTCACCATTTGCAACAGCTACTTCAAGTGTTTCGCTTGATGGAGGTACTTTGAGCACATCAGGAATTGGTACAAGTACTATATTAAAATTTACTACTCTTGCATTAACTGAAAATTCAATAGTAAATCTTGATTCAACAAAATCTTATACAATTAATTTTAATGCGAGTAATACAGTTTCTTGGATAAATAGTAAAATATTAACCATAAAAGGTTGGAAAGGAAGTTTTAACGGAACCACAGGCACAAAAGGTCAGCTTTTCATTGGCAATAGTGCTTCTGGTTTAATAAGTGGTCAACTTGCTCAAATTCAGTTTCAGGATGGCTCAGGTACTTTGTACCCAGCAACAATTTTAAGTTCTGGCGAATTAGTACCTACTGCAGCGTTACCCTATATTACATTAGACCAAACAAATCTTTCACAAGTTGCTTCTGGTAATATTTCGTTGGGAACAACTAATAATCTTCTTTCTAATTTCAGAGTAAATATTACAAATACCAATGCTACTTTAAATTCATTGTCTTTCACTATTGGTGGTACTTTTGCAATTGGTGATGTAACTAATTTCAAACTTTATACAAGTACTTCTAATACATTTCCTGGAGGCACAGCTTTAAGCACAGTCAATGCAACAGGATTGGCAAATGGTAACATTGTTACTTTCTCTACTTTGTCTCAAGCTTGTTCTGTAGGAAACAGATATTTCTGGATTACTGCGGATTTAGCATCTAATGCCACCACTACTAATACGATTGTTGTACCCATTTTAACAAATGGGGCATTTACTTTTGTATTATCAAACTTTGTTTCAAATAACATTTCAGCAGGTGGTACACAAACTATTGTGTCTATTCCCCCAACTAAATTAGTTATTACTTCCATTTCGCCAACAAGTCCATTTGTAAATGGAAACTTTAATGTAACTGTTCAAGCACAGACGAGTGGAAATGCAGCAGCAAACGTTATTGCAAATACCAATATTTCAATATCAGTAAATACAGGAACGGGTAATTTGGGAGGAACATCTACTGGAACTATTCTTGCTGGAACAAACTCTATTACAATTAATAATGTTACTTACTCTACCGCTGAAACAGGTGTTGTTTTAACTGCAAGTAGAACTTCTGGAGATGTTTTAAGTGATGGAAATTCATCAGCTGTTAATTTCTTGGCAATTACACCAACAATTTCTTCAAGTGTAATTACATTTGGAACACAAACAGCATCAACTGTTCCAATTACAAATTGGACATCAGGAAACGGAGCAAATAGAATTGTGGTTGCTCGTTTAACTTCAACTTCTGCTGTGGCTCCTACAAATGCAACTACTTATACAGCGAATACAATTTGGGGAAGTGGTAGCACAACGGGTACTGGCAATTATGTAGTCTATAATGGAAATACACCTAATTCTGTTACAATTACTGGCTTATCAGGTTCAACCTCTTATACATTTGATATTTATGAATATAACGGAAGTGGTGTATTAAGTTCTTATTATTCAACAGCTTCATCATCAAGTACTACTACATCAGCCCCAGCTTACCACTGGAATGGTGGTGACATCACTGCAAACCCTGCAGCTGGTGGTTCTGGATCTTTGGGAACTACCAACGCTTGGAGACAACCAGATGCTACTGGAAGTCAAGCAACTTGGGCCGATAACAACTCCATGATTTTTGCAGGTACTGCTGGCAATGTAACTGTTGATGCAAATAGAACTGCAACTTCTTACACATTTAATACCACAGGATATACCCTTCAAAATACAGCTACTTTTACCTTAACTGGACCAATTACTTTAGCTAATGATGTAGTGCTAAATCTTGCACCTAATGTAAATACAACCACACCAGCTAACGGAACACTTGGTATTTCTAGTGTAAATGGAACAGGAAATGCTGCAATCACACTTCATGGAGCACAATCAACTAGTTCTATTGCTTCTAGAATAAATATATCAACCTCAAGTTCTACGATAAGTGTTCCAACTACTATTGTATCTGATGGAGGGACTGGGACAAATGGTTATGCAGGATATGTATCAACTACAACAGGAGCAAGTATTAATGGAAATATTACAAACAATTCTGCATTAACTACCATAATTGGTGCAACGAGTGGAAATTCATTAACAGTAAATGGAGTAATAAGTGGAAATGCTGGTTTACAATTATCTGCAGGTGCTAGTGGTGGTGCAGGTACTATTACTTTAAATGCAGCCAATACATATTCTGGAAAAACCATTTTTAATGCCGCAGTGAGTGGAACTATAAAATTAGGAATAGACAATGCCTTATCTTCAGGAAAAGACCTAATAATGGCATACTCATCTAGTAATGGAGGTATTTTAGATTTAAATGGATATAATCAAAATATAGGTTCTTTAATTAATCGTTCTGGAGGTGGAAGTATTACAAATAGTGGTGCTAGTATTGCTACCCTTACAGTTAATCAAGCTTTGGATACTATGTTTACTCTTGCCATTACAAGCAAAGTAGCTCTTATTAAAAATGGAGCAAAATTATTAACTTTAACAAGTGGATTACACACTTTTTCTGGTGGACTAACCATAAACGCTGGTGAAGTAAGATTAAATCCAAGTGCTGATTTAACTTTAACATCTTCGGCCGTAACATTAAACGGAGGAACTTTAGGAACAACTGGAATTGCAGCATCAAGAACAATTAATTTTTCAACGCTTTCTCTTACAGAAAATTCAACAATTGATTTAAACTCTGCCAATTCTCATTCATTAAAATTTGCTGCAAGTAACAGTATTGCTTGGACTTCAGGAAAAGTATTGACTATCAATGGTTGGCAAGGAACTGCTGGTGCTGCTGGAACCAAAGGCAAAATTTTTGTTGGAAGCACAATTTCAGGCTTAACTTCAACTCAGTTGGCAGAAATAACATTTTCTGGTTTTACCGCTGGAGCTACCATTTTAAGTACTGGTGAAATAGTTCCAGTTGCCAGCAATCCTGTTTCAAATATTACTTTTACTCCAAATTGCCTTACAAGCACCACCATTAATTGGTCGTTACCTGGCGATTACAACAACTCTGTAAACAATGTTTTGGTTTTTGTAAAACAAGGTGCTGCAATTACACAAAGTACAAATAATAATTTAGTAGACACTTACACAGCTTCGGCTGATTTTACAACTCCTGGAACTGCTTACGAAGGTGATGCAGCTGCATTTTGCGTATTTAATGGTGATGCAAGTTCTATAAATGTAACTGGTTTAAGTTCAGGCACTACTTATTATGTACTGATTCACAACACATACAATAATACTACTTACTCAGCAGCATTAACTGCAAATAGTACCACCGTTACTTCATTATCAAATGCCACTAATTTAGCAAGTATAAATGATTTAAATCAAGTTACGCTTACTTGGACAAACCCTTCTTGCTTTGATGAAATGTTATTGATTGCCAGCTCAAATGGAAGTATTAGCACAGCACCAAGTGGAAATGGAAGTGCCTACACCGCCAATTCATTTTACAGTGCAGGCACCAATACTGCTAGTAATGAATATGTTGTATTTAGAGGAACTTCTACCACAGTTACAATTACAGGTTTGGTTGATGGAAATTCTTATAGCTATAAACTATTTACAAGAAAAGGAAACACTTGGAGTTCAGGGGTTAGCATTCTAGCTACCTCAAACCCTCCTGCTGGTGATTATAGATCAAAACAAAGTGGTAATTGGACAACTGCTTCTACTTGGCAAAGATTTAATGGGTCTGCTTGGGTAGATGCCATCACAGGTCAAACACCAGATACAGCCACCACCAGAGTAACAATACTCAATGGACATAGTGTAAAATATGATGTAAGTTCTAAGGATGTAAAAGATTTAACTATTAATACTGGTGGTAAATTAAGTGCTCAAGATTCATCTGATAACTTAAAATATGTAAATGTATGGGGAAATGTTGTTTGTAATGGTACAATTGGCAATTTACCAGCAACAGATGATATTTCTTTTAGAGTAATGGGCGAATATTGTTACCTATCTGGCAGTGGTTCATTTGGTTGTGCTAGATTAACCAAAACAGATGCTACCAATGTAACCTCAAATCTTATTATTTTAAAAGACATCACCATTGTGAGAAATGCAGCACAAAGTACTGTTTTATATAACAATTGTAGCACTTCAAACTTTTTTAATGTTACAATTAATCCGAGTGTTACAGTGAATGTAGGAAATGCATTACACAAAGCCAACGTAGCAATTGATGGTACAGATGGTGCTGGAACTGGTTTTAGAGCTGGAACATTGCTTGTAAATGGTAACTTAAATATAAACGGTGATTTATATGCCACAACAAATAACACAAACACACTATATTTATGTGCAATTGTAGTGGGTGCTACAGGAACTATAAATGCTGATAAAATTATTGCATCAGCAAGTGCTGCCGCTTCTCATTCATTAAGAGTGTACGAAGGTGGTAATTTAAACTTAAGCAATTCTAGCAACCCTATTTCTCCATATAGCACTACAAATAATTATTTTTACTTTACTAATTCTGGGCTAAGCCTCACACTTTCAGGTTCTGCAGATATTACTTTAGAAGCAGGTTTAACTTATAAAAATATTACTTGTAACTCAACTGCCAATTTAATCCCTAATGGAAATCTTACAGTTACTGGTAATATAGAAATCAATTCAGGAGCTCTTACCTTGGGAAATAATAATTTATCACTAAAAGGCAACTTAACCAGTTATGGTACAGGAGGTTTTACAATGGGAACTGGAACTGTAACACTTGAAGGAACTTCAGTGCAAACAATCAATACTACTGGTGGTGAAAGTTTTAGTAATTTAGTAATTAATAATTCAGCAGGTGTTACTTTGAATAGTGATGTTACGGTTTCTACTCTCTTAACTTTAACCAATGGAAAAGTATCTACAGGTGCTAATAATTTAACAATAGCTAATTCTTCAGCTTCAAGTTTAGTTTCTACAAATGGTTGGTTAAATGGTAATTTAGTTAGAAATATTGCTTCAAATACAAGTACTTATGTTTTCCCAGTAGGTGATGCCTCTACAAAAAATACCTTGACTTTTGTAAATAATAATTTAACAGGAGTAAATACATTAACTTCTTCATTTGGCACCAAACAAGGCAACGACACTGGTTTGAATGTAATATTGATAAACAAACCAATTACTTCTGTATCAAGCAATGTTTGGCAATTAACTCCAGATGCAAACCCAACGGGAGGAAGTTATGATTTGTATTTATCAATCTTAAATTTTGGAGGAATGGCTGATAACCAGTTCACTATTTTAAGACGTGACGATAACTCTAGTTCAGCTGCTGATTGGATGATACCAACTGGCTCAGTAAATGGACCAATGTTAGTAAGCAATGGCTATGCTTCAAGAACTAATATTACCACTTTTAGTAGATACGGTGTAGGAAATACAAGTAGCCCAGTACCTGTTACTTTCTTCCAATTGAGTGCCTTTGAGCAAGATGAGAAAACCATTGTAAATTGGACGGCTACAGAAATTAACAACAAAGAATACGAAATTGAGTTGTCGAACAATGGGGTTGATTTTGAAACAAAAGCAAGTATAGCAGGCAAAGGCACTACCTACAATAATGAAAAGTATTCGGTGATTATCAATGAAATAAATTACAAATATGTAAGAATAAAACAAATTGATTTTGATGGTAAGTATTCATATTCACCAGTTTTTGTAATTGCTAAAAACAAATCTTTAAACAATGAAATAAATGTTTTCCCCACTATTATTTCAAACCAAGAAGATATATTTGTAAAAGTTAGTTCGGTAGAATCAACAGGCACTAGTCTGAAAATCAAACTTGTAGATGTATTGTTCCATCAAATTTTTGAAAAAGAAATCACTTTGCAACAAGCTGGCAACTATAACCTTAGCCAAGAAATAAATAAAAACCTTGCCACTGGTATTTATTTCGTCTTAATTAACAATGGCTTAGAAAATAAATCATTTAAAATTGTAGTTGAGTAATGCGTTTAATTTTTAATAATTAATGCAAAGTCAAGCTATTATACTACATTAATTCAAATAACTAACAATAAATTCTGCCACGAATTCACGAATTAAATATAAATTCGTGAATTCGTGGCAGAAATTCAGGTTTTCACGAAGTGAAAACTAAAATTTGAATAAAATTACTCAAATTGAAAACTACGTTTTCTGTAAAATATATAATGTGTTAAAATAGAATTTGTGTATTCCAGGCAAACTTTTTTGCTATATTTTTCATAACAAATCCTTATTTTTACTTTTCAAAATTGAACTTTTATGAAAATTGCTTTAGCTACTGTAAATCAAACGCCCTTGGATTGGGGAAATAATGTAAAAAACATTCTTTCTTGTATTGCAGAAGCAAAATTAAAGCAAACAGATTTACTTTTATTCCCAGAACTTTGCATTACAGGCTACGGCTGCGAAGATTTATTTTTAGCTACTTGGTTTACAAACAAGGCTTTAAATGTTTTGTTTGATGAAATTTTACCTCAAACACAAGGAATTGCAATAAGTGTAGGACTGCCACTTTTACATAATAAGAAACTTTATAATGCAGCTTGTTTAATACAAAATGGCGAAATCAAAGGATTTGTTTGCAAACAACACCTTGCAAATGATGGTGTGCATTACGAACCTCGTTGGTTTAAAGCTTGGCCCAAAAAAGTAGTTTCAACGTTTCATTATAAACACCAAGAATTCCCAATTGGGGATTTAGTATTTGATTTTGAAGGAATTAAATTGGCTTATGAAATTTGTGAAGATGCATGGCACGAAGAAACTCGCCCTGCCATTGCTCATAAAACCAAAGGCGTACAATTGATTTTAAACCCAAGTGCAAGTCATTTTTCGTTTGGAAAAAGTAAATTAAGAGAAGAATTAGTGATACAAAGTTCACTGAAATATAACTGTTATTACTTGTATGCCAACTTGTTAGGCAATGAAGCTGGAAGAATTATTTATGATGGAGAATTAATAATTGCTGGCAAGGGAAAATTATTAACCAGAAATAATCTGTTGAGTTTTGAGCCATATCAATTAGTATTTCAAAACATTGACTTTAATTTGTCAATTGAAAATCAAGAAATTGGGCACATTGCAAAACAAGAATCAAAAGAAAAAGAATTTTTAAATGCCTCTGTTTTAGGACTATGGGATTATATGAGAAAAAGCCATAGCAATGGTTTTGTACTTTCATTAAGTGGTGGGGCAGACTCTGCTACTTGTGCAGTATTGGTAAATGAAATGAGCAAAAAAGCAAAGAAAATAATTGGCAATGAAGCTTTTGAACAAAAATATCCACAAATTTTAACCTGTGCCTACCAAAGCACACAAAATTCTGGTGAAATCACTTTTAATGCTGCAAAATCTTTGGCAGACGAAATTGGAAGCGTATTTTACCATTTAAGTGTGGACGAAGAAGTGAATTCCTTTTCTCAAAAAGTAGGAGAAGCTATTGGTAGAAACCTAAATTGGCAACAAGACGATATTGCTTTGCAAAATATTCAGGCAAGAAGCAGAGCACCAATGGTTTGGATGTTGGCTAATATTCAAAAAGCACTGTTAATTACCACCAGTAACCGTAGCGAAGGTGATGTAGGCTATGCCACCATGGACGGTGATATGGCAGGCAGCATTGCCCCTATTGCTGGGGTTGACAAATCTTATATCCAGCAGTGGTTGCACTGGGCAGAAAATGAATTGAATTACAGATCATTAGCATTGGTAAATCAGCAAGCTCCTACGGCAGAATTAAGGCCATCTGGCAACGCCCAAACCGATGAAAAGGATTTAATGCCTTATAAAATTATGCAAGCCATAGAACGCCTTACAATTGAAGAAAAACACTCGCCAGAAGAAATTCAAAAAATACTCAGTTTACAACTTCCTGATGAAGAAAATTTAGTAAACTATATCAATAAATTTTTCAGGTTATGGTCTATCAATCAATGGAAAAGAGAACGGACTGCTCCTTCGTTTTTATTAGATACTTTCTCTGTTGACCCAAAAAGTTGGTACAGATTTCCTATTTTAAATGGGGGGTTTGAGGGTTTGTAGAAGAAAACTAAAACCTAGAAACAAATCCAAAATGCACCTTCGACTGGCTCCAAGAAAAAGTTTGTAACTTGCTCTTTCCTAGTGCATATACAAAACTAAATACACCAGGTCCTGCTAAAAAAGAAATGCCTCCGCCTGCTGCAAAAGGTGTGTCTTCAAAGCTTTGAGAAGGGAGAGAATAGTACAAATAACTCTGTTCTGCAAAAGCCATAAGGTATGAATTTTGGTCAAAATATTGCCTAAATTCAACTCCACATTGTGCAAAATCAGAAGCATAGAAGAAATTTTCGTTAAATCCACGTAAAGATTTTAAACCACCTAGTCGATATAAATCATTGGATAATAGATTTTTATTAAAAATTTTTCCTGCAACAGTTTTAATAAGGAATGTTGCATTTTTTTTAATTGGCACATATTGGTCATATAAAAATTGAAGCTTAAATTGAGGTGATTTTAAGCTAATTTTATCATACAATTCTGGTTTGAAGGTAGAATTTTTGCTAATTATTTTATTGCCTGCAGAAAAATTAATCCTCAGTTTTTTGCCTTTTTTGGTAAAATACAAATGGTCAAGTTTTAAATAATCTAGGGCTAACCCATTGGTAATGATATTATAATCGGCAAATGCAGGCAAAGAAGTAGCGTTCTTTAAAACTGATGAAGAACCAATTCTTGAAGATAAGTTGGCAACTTGATAAGTAAACTTAAACCCATTTGGCAAGCGATAAGCAATATTTAAAGCTCTGTTAAGAGTAAAAAAAGAAGAATCTTGCTTAAAAAACTGAAAAACTCCCCCAATATCAAAGGCAGTCGACAAAAAATTGGGTTGATTGTATTCTAAATTAAGTAATTGTGATGCTTTTTGAAAACTTTTCCATTCGGCTTTAAAACTTCTTGCTTTACCAAAAAGATTTAAAAGCTGTAAATTAAATTCTCCCGTAAATAAAATTTGTTTTGAATTATTGGCATTGGGCAAAAAACCAATTACTCCATCAGCAAAATTTGAGTTTCGTTCCTTAATTGAAATCTCTATAATTGCCTTATTGTCAGCAAAATAAATGATTGGTTGCTCTGCCTGGATAAAAGGAATTTGATTTAATTGAGCATAAATACTTTTTACTTTTCGCTCATCATAAGTTTGTCCTTTTTTAATTTTAAGGTAATTTTCAAGAAATGCCCTTTTTGTTTTTAAATTTTTTCCTACCAATAATAAGGTGTCATATTTTATCAAAGGTCCTTCTGTAAAAAGAAGATTTGCATAAAGCAAATCTTCTTTATAATAAATTGAATCTAAGGCTATTGAAGCAAAAGGTAATCCGTTATTTTCACAATCTACCAAAAGTGCTTCCACACATTTTGAAAAATCATTGTGGTTATATCCATTTTTTTGTGCGTATTTTAATTCTGACGAAAAAATACTTGCAAGTGCTGGCGGAAGATTTCCTATTGAAATTTTTCCTATCTTAATTTTAGCTCCTAAATTAAATTGGATGTTAATTGTGTCTTTTTTAAAATCCGAAAATTTAAACTTACTTTCGTAGTAAGAATTTTTATAACATTGACTTTGAATTTGTTGTGCAAATTTTAAAATTGAAAGTGAATCTGAAAAAATAGTGGGCTGGTATATTTTTGAAGATAAAAATGCTGGTTTTTGGTCAAATTTTACAATTATTGTTTTTTTATAAACGGCTAACTCTTGGCAAAAAACATTATTTTGGTACAAAAACAAATAAAAAAAAAGCCCCCAAAAGTAAATACTTGCTTTCATAGCACGAAAATATAAAGAATAACGATTAAAATTGTAGAAAATTAGAAAATTGGCAGGTATTTATATTCATATTCCGTTTTGCAAACAAGCTTGTTACTATTGCGACTTTCATTTTTCAGTAAATAGGGCCTCGCAAATACAAATGACAAAAGCAATTTGCAATGAAATTGTATTGAGAAAGAACTATTTGGGCGAAAATCCTATAATTCAAACCATTTATTTTGGTGGAGGCACTCCTTCGTTGCTTTCTGTGGCAGAGGTAGAACTAATTTTAGATACCATTTATGATGTTTTTGAGGTAGATGACCAAGTAGAAATAAGTTTTGAAATGAACCCTGATGATATTTCAGAAACCTATTTAAAAAATTTATTTAGTATTGGAATAAACAGATTAAGCATTGGCATACAATCATTTAACGATGATTTTTTAACTTTTATGCACAGAGCTCACAATGCAGAAAATGCCAAAAACAGTATTCAATTGGCTCAAAACGTTGGGTTTCACAACATAAGTGCAGATTTAATTTACGGTATCCCAGCCCCTAATGATGACATATTTTTAAGTGATTTAGATACAATGCTTAATTTGAATATTTCTCATATCTCTGCTTATGCACTTACAATTGAAGAAAAAACATATTTTGGTCAAAAATTAAAGAAAGGCGAACTCAAATTAGCCAGTGATGATTTTGTAGCCAATCAATTTGAAATATTAATTTCTACGCTTCAACAAAATAATTTTGAACAATACGAAATATCAAACTTTTGTAAAAACAATTTGTACTCTAGGCATAACAGTGGTTACTGGCTTCAGAAGCCCTATATAGGAATTGGTCCCTCTGCTCATTCGTATTCTGGCTTTGATAGAGGGTCAAATATGCCCAATAATGGCAAATACTTGCAAAGTTTGCTTCAAAATCAACTACTTTTTGTGGAAGAAAATCTAAACAAAAAAGAGCTGGCAAATGATTATTTATTAACATCAATTAGGACTAAATGGGGAACTTCAATCTCTAAAATGAATGCTTTATTTGAGGATTATGAAAAAGATTTTTCGGAAAAAATTTTACTTTTACAAGAACAAACATTAATTTACCAACAAAATGAGAATATCATACTTACTCAAAAGGGTAAGTTGCTCGCTGACACAATTACTGAAAAGCTTTTCATCCCTTGATGAATGGAAAAACTAACACTAAATAATCCCCTAAAAAAAGCACTTATCTTGCTAGAAGTGCTCATTTTGACTTATCATAATTTAGATGATGAGGAAAATAAAATACTTTCAGAAAATGCAGTATTACTCAATGCTGAAGAAGAATTGGAGTGGGCAAAAGAATTTATTTATGAAGATTTTCCTACCTCAATAAAAAGAAGTAGAGAATATTTATTTGAAAACTTACAAGAAACCTCTGATGATGATAAATTTTTTATCTTAAAAGAAGTGTGGGCAACTGCCGAGAAAAAAGGTTTTGTAACCGAACTTGAGGCCATGACCATGCTAAAAATTGCAAGTGATTGGGGCTTAGTGAATAAGTTATTGGCATTGGCAAGAAGCAAATCTTCTACCTAATTTTTAGCACATATTGGTTACATATCAAATACTTACATTCAGTTTCTAAAATCTCTTTTAACACAATTTCTTTTGAATTTGAACTAAAAAGCACAGTGCCATGCACACTGTAAAATTCTATTTTACTTTCATTTTCATTCATTATTTTTTCATTTGATATATAAATAGGATTTTTTACTGGTGCAATTTTTTGAATATGAAATTCCTTACCTTCAAGTTTTAACATATAATCTCCAGCTTTCAAATTGCTCATATCCACATTTTCCCCTTGTTGTTTTAGTTCTAATTTACCACTGTCGTTGTACAATTCTATTTTAGATTCTGTGCTTATACATACTTGATTAGCAGTCACTCTAGGGAAAACCTTTGTTTGATTATAATGTTTTTTTAATAATTTTTTTAAGTCGTAATAATCAACATCAATGGCAATCACAATTCCATGCTCATCTACCAAAAAAGTAGAAGGAAGTGCCTCTACAGCATAATTGATTACTGATGGAGAATTCCACTCTCGCAAATCGCAAACATGACCTTTCCAGGGTAATTTATCGTCTCTAATGGCTCTTTGCCAATATTCTTTTTTTCTGTCTAATGAAATGCTAAGTATCTCAAAACCAATTTTATTATATTCATTAAAAACCTCAATTACTTCTTCGTTTGCTTCTCTGCATGGCCCACACCAAGAGGCCCAAAAATCTATCAAAACTATTTTTCCTTTATAGTCTGAAAGTTTAATAGTTTTGCCGTCATTGGCAGGAAGTTCTATTTCAGGCGCAGGTTTACCCACTTCTATTACAGCAAATAGAGGGTTCAAAAAATGAAAAATAACGCAAAACGAAAACAAATACTTCATTACGGAGATTTATGGGTTGGAATGTTTTTATACAATAATAAAGCCAATAAGTTTCAGATAATGAACTTATTTTTATAAATTAACAATTAATTTTGTAAAAAACAGATTTAGAAAAATGAAAATTTCAATTATTGGCACAGGCAATGTTGCATGGCATTTGACCAATTTTTTAGAAGAAGCTGGTCATACCATAATCGAAATCTGGAGCAGAGATGCAGCAAAAGCAAAGAAAATTGCAAGTAAATTGTACCAAGCCAAAGGAACAAACTCACTTAATTTTACCAACAGTAAAGCAGAAATTTTTATAATTGCTGTATCAGACGATGCAATTCAAAGTATTGTAAATCAAATATTAATTCCAGCAGAAAGTGTAATTTGTCATACTTCTGGCTCTGTGGGGATAGAAATTTTCGAAAATCATTCTCATCTAAATAAAGGTGTTTTCTATCCTTTACAATCATTTACAAAAGGAGTATTTCTAGATTGGCAAAAAGTGCCCATTTGCATTGAAGCTTCAAACGAAAATACTGATATTCAACTAACTACTTTTGCCGAAACCATAAGTGAATATGTATATTATTTAGATAGTGCACAAAGAAAAAAACTACATTTGGCTGCTATTTTTGCCAATAATTTTTCAAATCTAATGTTTACTTACGCAGAAGAAATTCTAAGTAATGCAGAAATTCCTTTTGATATTTTGCATCCAATCTTGAATGAAACTGTAGAAAAAGCCATTAAAAATTTACCCTCAAATTCTCAAACAGGGCCTGCAAGCAGAGGAGATAAAGATATAATCAAAAACCATCTGAATTTGTTGTACTTAAATGATGAACTTAGTGATGTTTATAAATTATTAAGTGAAAACCTTTTAAGCAGGCATCAATAAAATTTCCTCCAAGGCATTATATAATTTTACTATTTCTTCAAACGTATTGTACAAAGGCACTGGAGCAAAACGAATTACGTTGGGTTTTCTCATATCTCCCAAAATGTTTTTTTCTCTCAATTGTTGAAAAACTTCATCAGAATTATTGTAAAAAAAGAGAGAAATTTGATTCCCTCTTTCACTTTGGTTGGCAGGAGTAATAATTTTAAAATATTTTTCAAACTTTTTATCACTTAATAATGAATAAGTTAAATCACTCATTGCTTTGCCTTTCTCAAAAACAAAATCATAACCAGCTTTTTCAAAAATACTTAAAGATGCATGCAAACAAGCTAAATTTATGATAGGAGCATTGGATAATTGCCATCCATCTACAGTTTCAGTAGGGTCAAATTTGGTAGCATTCATCAAAAAACGTGTTGCTTCATTGTGACCCCACCAACCTGCCAATTTTGGCAAATTACTCTTAAAATGTTTCTCGTGAACATAAGCTCCTCCAACTCCTCCTGGGCCTGCATTCAAATATTTATAACTGCACCAAACAGCAAAATCAACTTCCCAATCATGCAACTTAAGCGGCACATTTCCAACAGCATGCGCCAAATCTACTCCCATTTTTGCATTCGCAATGTGGCATGCTTTAGTAATGTTTTCAATATCAAAATATTGCCCTGTGTAATAATTTACCCCACCTAACAAAACCAAGGCTAGTTCATCAGCATTTTCATTGATTAAATTACAAATATCTTGGAAATTAATTATTCCATTTTCAGTAGTTGGATTTACTGCAATAATCACATTATCAGGATTTAATCCATGATTTCTCACAACACTTTCTAAAGCAAATCTATCACTACTAAAAGCCGAAGACTCTATTATGATTTTATTTTTCTTTTCGGTTGGCAAATAAAAACTTGTAAGCATTAAATGAAGATTTACCGTGAGAGTATTCATCATTACCACTTCATTTTCAAAAGCCCCTACCAATTTACCTATTTGAGTTTTGGAATAATGGTGAAAATACATCCAAGGTTGAGTACCTTCAAAATGAGCTTCTACACCAAATTCTGACCACTTTATAAGCTCATTTTGAATAAAAGAATTTACACATTTGGGTTGTACCCCAAGTGAATTACCACACAAATATGTCATTGAATTTCCATTTTTTCCTTTAGGAATATAAAATTCATCTCTAAAACTTTTTGGAAATTGATGATTTAGTTGGGTAATTTTTTCTTGTAAATTCATGGGTGATAAAATCAAATATTTCAGATTCAGACTTTAAAATTACACAAAAGTCACTATTTTTTTGTAATTTTGTGGTTAAATCATTGGAGAACATTTAGATGTTAGATAAGTTAGAATTAATTAAGGAGCGATTTGAAGAAACGGGTCGTTTACTGGTGCAACAAGATATAGTAAGTGATCAAAAAAGATATTCTGTATTAAGTAAAGAGTACAAAGATCTAGAAAAAATCGTAGTGATTTACGATGAATATAAAGATGTTACAGATAAAATAGCACAAGCAAAACAAATTCTTGAAAATGAAAAAGATCCAGAATTTAAAGAGCTTGCACAATTAGAATTAGACGAATTAAGCCCATTAGTTGAACCTCTTGAAGAAAGAATTAAAACGGCTTTAATTCCAAAAGATCCCAATGACAGTAAAAACGTTATTCTTGAAATTAGAGCAGGAACTGGCGGAGACGAAGCAAGTATTTTTGCAGGTGATTTATTTAGAATGTACCAACGATTTGCCGAAAAAGCAGGTTGGAGACTTGATGTAATGGACTTTAACGAAGGTTCGGCTGGAGGATACAAAGAAATTGTTTGCAATGTTTCTGGCGAAGAAGTTTTTGCTTTAATGAAGTGGGAATCAGGCGTTCATCGTGTACAAAGGGTGCCAGCAACCGAATCACAAGGACGAGTACACACCTCTGCGGCAACAGTAGCTGTCCTTCCAGAAATGGATGAGGTGGATGTGGATATTAACATGAATGATGTAAGAAAAGACACTTTCTGTTCTTCTGGTGCAGGTGGGCAATCCGTAAATACAACTTACTCGGCTGTGCGACTAACCCATATTCCATCAGGAATTGTGGTGCAGTGTCAGGATGAAAGATCACAAATTAAGAATTTTGACAAAGCATTAAAAGTTTTAAGATCAAGAATTTACGAAATTGAATTGGCTAAACACAACAGTGAAGTGGCTGGTCAAAGACGTTCAATGGTAGGAAGCGGAGATAGATCTGATAAAATTAGAACTTATAATTACCCACAAGGCAGAGTTACCGACCACAGAATTGGCTACACAGTTTACAATTTAGATGCAATTATGGACGGAAATGTAGGTGAATTTATGGAACAATTAAGGTTAGCTGACAATGCTGAGAAATTGAAAGAAGGAGCTACCATTTAAAAAACAGAAAAAAAATAACAGCAATTAAGAATTATTTATAAATTTGTCGCAAACCATATAATATTTTATTTTATGAATCTTTTGAAAAAAATATCAAGTGTATTAGCTATATTCACTATCGCATTTGCCGTAATTTCATGCGGAAGCAAATACAATAAAATCAAGTTTAAAGACCCTAATGCTGGCGATGAAAGAATTTACGGAAAAGATTCTACGCAAGCATCAGGCGAAGCAGCAGCTACACCTGCTCAATAAACAACAAATTAATTCATAATTAAGAGATAAGTATGTATCAATTACACACTTATCTCTTTTTGTTTTTATAAATGAAAATAGCTATTGTAATAAATACTTCTTGGAATATCTATAATTTTAGATTAGGATTAATAAAAGCCTTGCAAAAAGAAGGACATGAAATATATGCAATTGCTCCACATGACCACACCACAGAATTTTTAATTGAAAATGGCTGCAAATTTATCCCCATTGAGATTGAAAACAAAGGCTCAAACCCATTTTCAGATTTAAAATTAATTTTCAAATACTTTAAGATTTATAAAGAACTAAAGCCCGATTTTGCCTTACAATACACTATTAAGCCTAATATTTATGGTTCTTTAGCTGCTAAATTGGCCAATGTAAAAACAATAAACAACGTTTCAGGTTTAGGAACAGTTTTTTTACATAATAACCTGGTTTCTAAAATTGCTCGTTTTTTATATAAAATTGCTTTTAAATTTCCAGAAAAAGTTTTTTTTCAAAATAATGATGACAGAGAATTATTTGTAAAAAACAATTTGGTGTCAAGTCTGAAAACAGATGTGCTTCCTGGATCGGGTATTAACTTAGAAAAATACAAATATTCTTCTTATCAAAAAAAGTCGCCATTTGTTTTTTTAGTGATTGCAAGATTGATTTATGATAAAGGAATTGTAGAATTTGTAGAAGCCGCTAAAATATTAAAAGCAAAAGGAATTAATGCAAAATTTCAAATTTTAGGTTTTACAGATTTTGAAACAAAACTAGGAATACCAGAAGAATTATTATGTGAATGGATTGACAATAAACACATTGAGTACCTTGGCGATACTTTAGATGTAATCCCATTTCTAGAAAATGCATCATGCGTTGTATTACCTTCCTACAGAGAAGGTACACCAAAAACATTAATTGAAGCTTTGGCAATGGCAAAACCAATTGTAACTACTAATGTACCAGGTTGCAAAGAAACAGTAAAAGATGGACAAAATGGTTTTCTTTGTGAAGTAAAAAATAGCGAAGATTTGGCTGATAAATTATATAAAATGTACAATTTATCAGAAAATGAATTACAGAAAATATCTATTTTTTCTAGAAAATACGCCGAAGTAAAATTCAACGAATCTTACATATTTCAAAAATATTTACAAGCATTAAGCGGTAAATAAAATAATCCTTTTAAATTTGAGGGTTGAAGTATAATTATGGAATTAAGGAAAACAAACATAGAGGGCTTAGTAGAAATATTTCCTCAAATTTTCCCAGATGAAAGGGGAATTTTTTTTGAATCTTACAGCGAAAAGAAATTTCAAGAACTAGGATTAAATCTCAATTTTGTTCAAGACAACCAATCTTTATCCAAAAAAGGAGTTTTAAGAGGCATGCATTTTCAGCTTCCTCCATTTGCACAAGGCAAACTTGTAAAAGTATCTTATGGCAAAGCGTTGGATATTGCGGTAGATTTAAGAAAAAGCTCAGCAACTTTTGGAAAATATGAAACTTTTTTATTAGATGCCGACAGTCATAATTTAGTTTATATTCCAGAAGGATTTGCTCATGGGTTTATAGCTTTAGAAGACGACACAATTCTTCAATATAAATGCACAAATTATTACAACAAAGCTTCAGAGGGTGGCATCATTTGGAATGATAGTACATTAAACATTAACTGGGGAGATTTAAACCCAATCATTTCTGAAAAAGATTTAATTTTACCAACTTTATCAGAACTTATCAATTCAGGAAAAATATTTGAATAAAATGCAATTATATAAACGCTTATTTCTTTACACTTTTTTATTATTTTTTATATCTTCTTGTGGGATTTTTAATCAAAATCACCTTTTTCAATCAAAAGATGAAAAAAATCCACAAGATATAATTGGAGATTCAATTCTAAAAAAAGCTTCCGAAGTTGTGAGTAATTACAAAATTCATGAGTCTGACCAGCTTGAATTAAAAGTTTTTACAAACAAAGGAGAAAGAATTGTTGATCCTAATGGTGAATTTTTACAGTCCATCGCAGGATTAGGTGCTGGCGCATCTCTTGCTCTAGGTTCGGGAGGGTTAACCTACACAGTAATGCAAGACGGTACTGCTGCCTTCCCAATGGTGGGAGTTGTACAGGTAAAAGACCTAACTACTAGACAATTAGATAGTTTACTGCAAATTAAATATGCTGTTTATTATCAAGATGTTTATGTAGTTACCAAATGTGTAAATAGACGAGTGATTGTAATGGGAAATCAAGCAGGAAATTCTAGTGGAGTAGGTGGAGCAATTGGAGGGGTAGCTACTGGAGGAGGAATCAGTGCCGAAATAATTACACTAACTAATGAAAAAATGAATTTGATTGAAGTTTTAGCTTTAGCAGGAGGACTAGATGAACAAGCAATTTCGTATAAAATTAAATTAATAAGAGGGAATTTAAATAATCCTAATGTGTATCAAGTTGATTTATCAACAATTGAAGGTATGAAAAAATCTCAAATGTACGTGCAACCCAACGACATTATTTATGTAGAAAGAATGAGAAAACCTTTAAGACAAGTTGTTCGTGAATTAAGTCCATTTTTCTCAATTTTCTCATTTGCTACAACACTTGGGGTATTAATTATTACACTAACTAAAAAATAAAGCTTTACTGTGAAAGATATAAGTGAATTACAAGCTGAGGATGAAGGCAATGGCAGTTTTTTAGAAGATTTAGATTTTATAAAACTTTTAATTGTTGCTAAAGAGAACTTTTTGTTTATTTTTTTACTAGTATCGATTTCATTTTTAGGTGCTTACTTATATAATCGTTATACACCAGGTGTTTATGAGTCTATTTCAGTTATCAAAATGGACACTCCAAAAGAAAAGTTACCAATGGGGCTAGCTGCTATGGGAACAAGTACTTTGCAACCTTCTAATGATTTACCTGGTGAAATTGAACTTATACAATCACCATTGTTGCATGAAATTGCGTTGAAATTATTAAATTTTGATGTATTTTATTATCAACACGGGAATTTAAGAAGTACAGAAGTATATGGTACTGCACCATTTTATGTTCAATATCAACTCAAAAACGAATCTTTTTATGACCAACAATTTGATTTAAGAATTAAAAACAATAAGACTTTTGTAATAAGTTATGTAAAAGATGGCGAAGAAAAAGAAATAAGTGGACAGTTTGGAAAAAAATTAGAAAATAACGATTTTGTTTTTGATATAAAACTACATCGTTTTGTAAATTCATTAGAAGGAAATTACTTTTTTATTATTAATAGTAAGACTAAATTAATGTCTTACATCTCCCAAAACTTAAGCGTAGCCATTTTAAATCAAGCTGCAAATACCTTACAATTAAGTTTCAAAGACAATACATCTGCAAAAGCAAGAGATGTGCTGATAGCAATAGATTCAGTTTATAAAGTGGAATCTATAAAAAGAAAATACCAATCTCAGCTTCAAACAATTACTTTTTTAAACGACCAATTGAAACTTACAGAGGGTTTTTTACAAGATTACGAGGCTAGAATTACCAACTTTAAAATTCAAAATAATTTAATTTATAAATCTCAAGAAGATAAAGCTCAAACAAAAATTATTGATGAAGAATCAATAACAGAAAAAGCAAATGCATTAAAAAAGCAAATCACTGTTCTTGATAAAATAAAAGGAATTCTTCAACGAAATGAAAATTTAAGTAAACATTTGGCAACGCTAAATTTACTTTCAGACTCTGATTTAGAAGGTTTACTTTTACAACTAAAAAAAGCTCAAGATGAAAGAGAACGCTTACTAGCTACTGTAAAACCTACTTCATTTTCTATGAAAAGAAAGGATAAAGAAGTGGAAGATTTAAAAACAAGCTTATTTGATATTTTTACAGAAAAGAAAAACATTTTAAAAGAAGAATACCACTATCTGCAAAGCAAATTAGTGTACAAAAAGAGCACTTTTATGCAGGAACCTACCAAAGAAATGGAATTAAACAGATTAAATAGGTTCTATAATTTGTATGAGAAATATTATTTGATGATTATTGACAAAAAAGCGGAATTTGAAATGACTATGGCTGGCGCAGTTGCCGAATTTGTCGTTTTAACTCAACCTACACTAAGCAATGTTCCTATTTCACCTAAAAAAATGACCGCTTATTTCTTTGGTGGTGGTGGTGCACTCCTTTTTGCAATAATTTTTGTTTTATATAAATACATGACTCACAATACGATTAATAATGTTGGTGAGTTGGAAAGAAGTATAATAGCTCCAGTTTTAGGCTTTATACCAGTTTTGCCAAAATCAATGGATGTTTCAAGATTGGTAGTGGATAAAAATCCTAAATCACATGTGATTGAATCACTACGGTCTATACGTACGAATTTAGAGTTTTTAGCTCCTGAAAAGAAGAAAAAGTTAATATCAGTAACTTCCACCATAAGTGGTGAAGGTAAAACATTTGTTGCCATTAACTTAGGTGGGGTAATTGCGTATTCTGGTACCAAAGTTATAATTGTGGATATGGACTTACGAAAACCTAAAATCAATCAAGGTTTTGGAGTTGATAACGATAAAGGTGTAAGTACTATTTTAATTGGCAAACATAGAGTGGAAGATTGTATTCATAGAAGTACAATTGATACGCTTGATTTCATCACTTCTGGTCCAACTCCTCCTAATCCATCGGAGTTGTTATTGAAACCAGAATTTGATCAAATGATTGATTATCTGAAATCAAGATATGATGTTGTAATAATAGATACACCTCCTGTTGGGCTTGTTACAGATGGTATTTTGGTAATGAGAAAAGTAGATTTACCAATCTATGTGGTGAGGTCAGAATATTCTAAAAAAGGATTTGAGAAAAATATCAATAAACTAGTAAGAAACCACGGTTTTAAAAATATTTCAGTAATTCTAAATGCATTTAACAACGTGTTAAGTGGTTACGGTTATGGATATCAGTACGGTTACGGTTATGGATATGGCTATTACAGCGAACAAGATAAAGAAGAAGAAACCTTCTTCTCTAAAGTAATGGAATTCTTTAAACGTAAAAAATAATGGGTTTTTTCAATCTATTTAAAAAAGAAGAAATTCAAACTTTAGCTAAGCTTAAGGTTGATATGCACTCACATATTTTACCTGCTTTAGACGATGGCTCTTCTAATTTAGTAGATTCTCAAATTTTGGTTGAAAGACTTATTGAGCATGGATATGAGAAATTGATTGCAACTCCTCATATCATGTTTAATTTTTACGACAATTCTAAAGACACTATTTTACCTGCTCTAGAAAAACTGCGATTAAAGTGCAAGGAGTTAAATCACAAAATTGAAATTGAAGCAGCTGCTGAATACTATTTAGACGAAGGACTGATAAATAAACTGTCTAATAATGAAGATCTTTTGTGTTTTGGTCCTAATAAATATGTGCTTTTTGAAACTTCATACATGAATGAAAGCAGTATTTATAATCAAGCAGTGTTTATGATGAAATCAAACGGGTATTCTCCGGTTTTGGCTCATCCTGAAAGATATATTTATGCTTATCCAGATTTTAAGATTTATGAAAAAATGTTTGAAAGAGGAGCACTTTTTCAAATTAATATAAATTCATTATCTGGATATTATTCTGAAGGTGCAAAAGTGATGGCAGAGAAGTTGATAGACAGAAAAATGGTTCATTTTGCAGGTACTGACTGTCATAAAATTAAACATATAGAAACATTAAGTAAATCATTGAAATCAAAGCATTTCAATAAATTATTAGACTTACCACTTTTAAATAGAACATTATAATTTCTAGTTTTTTAATTTTCGCATTGTCATTTTTTTTATATTTACATAATTAAATTATCAAACCAAGTTTCCATTATCACACCTAATGAAAGTATTTATTACAGGTATTTCAGGCTTACTTGGTTCAAATTGCTTACAAGCACTTATCAATGCCAATTATGAAATTAGTGCACTGGTAAGAGAAAATTCAATCTCAAAAATTTCAGCAGAAATACAATCTAAAATCACCATTATCAAAGGTGATTTGTTCGATTATTTCTTATTAGAAAAAGAATTAGCTAATTTCGATACTGTAATCCATTGTGCTGCCGAAGTTTCATTCAATCCTAAAAAGAAAGATTTAATGTTTGAAGTAAATGTTTTAGGCACTCAAAATATTGTGAATGCATGTTTAAAAAACAATATCAAACAATTAATTCACATTAGTTCTATTGCAGCACTTGGACGAAGTGGAACACAAAAATTGATAGATGAAGAAACCAAATGGGTTGATTCTGAATACAATACCAATTATGCAATTTCAAAATATAAAGCTGATTTAGAAGTTTGGAGAGGCGCAGAAGAAGGATTAAACGTAACGGTACTTCACCCATCGGTAATATTAGGCGAGCACAATAAAGATAGAAGCAGTTCAAAATTATTTTCTTATGTTTTGAATGAAAATATTTTATACACTGAAGGCAATTTGAATTATGTAGATGTGAAAGACATAGTTCAAATTATTTTGTTATCTATCAATAATCAAGCTGCTTATAATCAAAATTTTATATTAAATGCTGGCACTGTTACTTTTAAAGATTTTTTTGAGTTAGTAGCTCAAAGATTTAATAAAAAAGCACCCTATATAAAAGTGAGTAGTTTTATTGCTGAAATTGCTTGGAGAATTGAGTTAATTAAATCATTTTTCACACAAAAAGAGCCATTAGTAACCAAAGAAACTGCCAGAACAAGCCGATCTAGCTATATTTATAGCAATATAAAAACATGCAATTCGTTTCAATTTCAATTTACTGATTTGAATACTACACTTAATAGGGTTTGTAAATTTTACTTAAATTAATTACATGACATCTTCTTTTAAAGATTCTGGTGAACGTAAAGAAATGGTAAAAGCATTTGAAGAAATGCTAAAAACAAATCAATACCACTTTATGGACCTTTCGGTATATGAAGAAGTGATTGACTATTACGGAGAAAATGGACAATTTTTGCAAGCTTTAAAAGCCAGTAATATGGCCATTGAGCAGTATCCTTATTCTCAGGAGTTAAAAACCTCAAAAGTGCAAGCCTTGGCGGCACTTGGCAGATTTAATGAAGCCGAAATTTTACTCAACGAAACTGAAGCTGTTCAGCCATATAATACTGAAATAAAGTATATTAGAGCATCTATTTACAACAGTATTGGAAAATCAGAAGAAGCTTTTGAAATACTTTTAGGTATTAAAGATACTTTTGATGAGAAAGATGAATTGTATTTTCAGATGGGAATAAGCAAGCAACTTGATGGTGATTTTGAAAAGGCCATTTTATTTTATAAAAAAACCATCTCAATCAATCAAAATCATGAAGATGCCCTTTTTGAGATGGCATTTTGTTTAGAAATAAGCGGAAAACTTGAAGAAAGCATCTCTTTTTACGAAGAATTTATAGAAAAAGACCCTTTTTCGGCACTTGCTTGGTTCAATCTTGGTATAGTTTACTCAAAATTAAGCAAATTTGACAAAGCGATTGATGCTTATGAATTTGCATTGGCCATAGAAGATGATTTTCCTTCGGCGCAATTTAATATTGGCAACTCCTATTTAAGCAGTGAAAATTATAAAAAAGCCCTTCATCATTTTCAAATTGCAGCCGAACAAGAAAAACCCAATGCTGACACTTTTTTGTGCATGGGTGTGTGTTATGAAAAATTAGGCAATTACCAATTAGCTTTAAACTATTTCAGAAAAGCAGTGAAACACGACCAAGAAATGGAAGATGCTTGGTATGGAATAGGTTTTTGTTTGCATAAATTAGGGAAATCGTTTGAAAGTATTCATTTT